>Ga0265298_10000094_pt1 | contig 126771 bp, 90 predicted proteins | sample AusTroGonzalo_MG_3_FD_193486 | JGI IMG/M metagenome (GOLD analysis project Ga0265298, IMG submission 193486) | Bovine rumen microbial communities from tropical cattle in Woodstock, Queensland, Australia - Gonzalo_01 | ecosystem: Host-associated > Mammals > Digestive system > Stomach > Rumen ...
ATCACTCCAGCCAATCGGCGGCGAGAAGGCCGCAGGGACCTTCGGGGCCACTGACGTCGTTCCAGAAGCGCGTGTCCCAGGTGCCGTTGGCGGGATCGCCGAACATCGGTTGCACGGACGTGCTGATGGAAATCTCCAGCTTCGCCTTCTTTCCCGCGAGGTCGGCGGGGACGTCCCACTCGAACGGCGCCCAGGCGCGCACGCCCAAGTCCCTGCCCGCCAACTTGACCTGCGTGAGGCGTCCGCCCGTCGAGAGACGCAGGCGACTGACTGGGACCGCCGCCATCTTGGCGGCGCATCCTGGACGCGTACGCGCGGCGTTCGGCACCGTCACCTCGGCCGACCACGTGGCCGTGCCCGTGAAGTCGGCGAGCCCGCTGGCGGCGAGCGGCCCCAGCCGCACCTTGCCCTTCGGACGCGGCATGAGGATACCGTTGAAGACGGCGAAGTCGCCCGAGACGAATAGCGCCGGGAAGAAGTAATTGCTGTCCGCCTCGCCGGAGACGATGGCGAAGGCGTGTTCGCCCGCCGCAAGGTCGAACGGTTTCGTCTGGCGGTAGAGCGGGTCGTAGCAGGGACGCAGGGTGGTGCAAGGCTCGGTGGACTCCACCTTCGCGCCGTCCATCTCAACGCCCGTGACGGCGTATCTCATCACGCGGTCGCGCGTGAGGAGGCGGACGCCCTTCAACGGCGCGGCGACCGTGAGCGTGCCTTTCCGCGAGGGGTCGAAGTTGACGCGGCGGATGTTCGGCGCGTCAAGTGCAAGGTCCCATTCGACGGAGGCGAGGGAGCGGATGGCGGGCCGGGGCGGCCTACCAACGTTTTCGGCGGGCCGGGGCGGCCCGCAAACGTTTGCGGCGCGCCTCGCGCCGCAAGGAGAAATTCCGTTCCAGTCAGTATCAGCAAATCTTTTCACTCCGCGTGCGGGAAGGTCGAATGCGGATTGCGTTCCGTTACGTTCCGCGATAAGCACACGGTCGGAGAATGGCTGCAGGTTGAGCACGGAAGAAGAGCCGTCCGTGTAGGTACGCACGAGGACATCTTTGGCAGGGGATCCGTCCTGCTCTAGGACGCGGAAGGTGGCGGGGAGGCGTTCGCGGCAGAGCGCAAGCGCGGCATTGACAGTCAAATCCGCCTTGCCCGTGCGCTCCTCGGCGTAACGGCCGTCCGCACGGCAGATGAAGACGAGCGGGAGGTCGGTGGACTCGCCCTCGTCCACGAGACGACACGTGAACTGGTTCAGTTCGAGCGTGCGCAAAAGGCCGATGAGGTCGGGACCGGGCACGGCCTTCGTACGTCCCGCGATCGCGAGATGCTGCGCCGTGCGGTTGGGATAGCGCACGGCCACCTCGCGCTCAGCAACGGTCTTGCGCGCCCACTCGGCGGCCACGCGCGCCTCGTCTGCTAATACGCGCGCGTGCTTTTCGTACCATGGGTGGATCGGGCCGGCGGGCGAGAGATACCCGTGTTTCTCCACAAGGCCCTTCTCGTCCATCACGTCCATGCAGGAAATGTAGTGGTCGATGCCGTGGAACGCGCACATCCACATCACGAACCGGAGCGTGGCGGGGACGTGGTTGGCGGGACCGCAGGCGTAAAGTTCGGCGAGTCCGCCGTTGCCGCGGTGCAGGATGGCCTGGCGCGCCACGTTGTAGGTGACCCACTCGATGCGGTCAGGTGCATAGCAAGTGAATATCTCGTCCATGCCAGGCAACGACTCTCCGCGCAGACAGAGGATCGGATTACCGTTGTAACGGGCCGAGCAATAAATGCTGTTCTCGTCAATCATGTGACCGGTTAAAAGGATGCCGTGCGCGTCGCACCACGCGCGGAGCTGGTCGAAGTACGCGGCGCGAAAGCGCTTGCCCATGAGGTCGAGGTACACGGACCACACATCCCCCTCCTTCGCCAAGGCTTCGGAGGGCAAGCCCTCCTTCGTCGCGAGCCACTTCTCCACGTCGGCCTTGAGTTCGCGGCCCGTCGCGGCCTTGTATTCATCCTCCAGTCCCGAATACTTGCGGAACGAGACGAGCGGCTTGCCGTCGGGGAACGTGACGCGCGTGGGATGGCCGGGTTCGTCCGTGAAGATGCCGAGGATCGTCTTGTTGGCGAACCAGCGCGCGAGGCGCTTCGCGTAGACCTCGTGCGTCAGCTCGATGAACCGCGCCACGGCGTCGGGTTCGCACACGTTCACCCATCCGGCCGGCGCGAGCGCGGTCGTCCAGCGATAGGAGCCGTCCGGGTTGCGGTAGACGCCGTATTCCACGTAACGCCAGGCGTCGTTCTCGTTCGGCACGCGTCCCTTGCACGTGCCGCTCGGCCAGTTGTACTCGTCGTACAGCCACACCTTCATGCCGCGCTTCTCGGCCTCGTCGCAGAACCACTCGTTCAGCTTCAGCCACTCTTCGCCCATGTACTCGAGCTCGAGGCCACTCCGCGCGTAGATGAGGAACGAATCGATGCCCTGCGCCTGGATGGCGGCCACCTTCGCGCGCACCTCGACCTCCGTGGGCTTGCCCGTGATGGCGAGGAACGGGATCATGCCGTCGCCCTTCACGGGACTTGCCGCAGCTGCCAAGCCGCAGCCGATGGCAATCATCGCCAGAGTCAGTCGTTTCATCTTGTTTTCCCTGCTGACGTATTTTGTAAAGCGTAATCTTATTCTTAACCGGAACCTTTAGCGGAAAATGATGACCGTGCCCTTGGGCGCGATGGAGAGCCGCCCGACGCCGAAGAGACTGTCGGGAGCCGTGGCGGACGAAATGTCGCCCACGAACGAAGTCCCGGCGCACCGTAAACGTCCACACGTGAACACGCCGGGCCAGTCGAGCGCCAGCGACGCACCGGCGGCGACCTCAAGCGACACATCCGGCGCGGCGGACGGAACGGCCGTGTCCGGCATGTCGCGAACCGGCGCCAGGCAGACCGCGTCGATGAAGGAACTCAGGTCGTCATTTGTACTCGCCGTCGCCTCGAAGCCCAGCGTCCACTCGCCCGCTTCCTCCACCTTGACGAGACACTCTCTCCGCATGAACTTCTTGCGGGTTGACGACGGCGTCACCGTGGCGCAGAAGTTTGTCGTGGCGCCGCGCACGAGCGTCACGCAGATCGGCGAGGGGCCATAGACGACAAGCCAGGGGTCGCTCTTACTGTTACGCCACGTGCGCGAAACCTCCCAGAAGGACAACCTGTAGAGGCCAGGATCCAACGTCAACGTCTGCGCGAGATGCGTTCCCGCGTGCAGACGCGCACGATACATCCCCTCCACCATCTCGTCGCCAAAATAATCCATTTTTACGTCTTGAGGGGTATAAAGAATCTGCTTGTCCAGCGGGTTGGACACGACAGTCCATCCGGTGGGCGCTTTCGCGCCGCCGCCACCCTCGAACCCAGGATTGGCGACGAGGTTGTCCGTCACGCGCTCCAGGCGTACGTCATCCACCAGGATGTTGTTGCGTCCGCTGGACGTCGTCGCAGGGGCCGTAATCGCAACCTCAACGGTCTCTCCCATCGCGAGCCGAACAGGTATGGACAGTTGATGGCGCTGGAGCGACCAATCCCCGAATGAAAAGGTCTCATTCGTTTCGCCGAGCGTGAACTGTACCTTGCCGCTAGTATAGGCCGCATCGTAACTGGCTGTCGGAGAGCCGAGGCCGTTCGTCGCGTAGTTCGCGACGGCGGCGGAGAGGACATAGAGACCATCTTCGGGAATCGTGACGGTCTGGCGCACCGACGCGCCTGTCTGTAGAAATGCGCAGATGCTGCCCGTGCCGGTCAGGGGAGCGGCGAAATTCGACGTGCGGAAGTAAGGTTGCCCGCGAAGCAGAGTAACAGTTCCGTCCGCTGTCCAGCCGGTCAGGAAGGTGGATGGCAGGGCGGTTTCCGTCTGGATTGTGGTGGAGATTGCAGTCGAGACAGCCACGCTTGGGATAAGAGCAGAAGAACCCGCCTCCCAGTCGGCATCCTCAAAGTTCCCGTTCTTGAGTACGGCAACGGCAGGCGTATCGTCCAGCCACCGCACCTGCACGTCGTCGATGGCAAGCGCCAAGTCCTCCGTCGTCTCGCTGGCGATTCGGAAGACGTGCGGCCCGGCATCCAGCCAAGGCGATTCAAAACGGATGTAGTCCCAATCGAGCTGCTGCGCCGGGCTCTGTGCCGTACCAATGAGAACATCGTCCATGTACAGGCGCGCAAAGCCGATATATATCAGGGCGTCGCTTCTCGGATAGGTGCGCAGCGTAACCTCGTAGCGGCCCGCCTTTGGCAAGGTGACGGACTGCTTGACGCCGCCGCCGTTCTTCAGCAGTAGATAATACGATCCTTCGGGAGTACCAAGTTTGTACTGCGGATCGTTTTTCCATTGGGGCCCCCACCCCGTCTTGTAGGTGATACGCGTGTTGGCGCCGGAGCAGTAGTTCGTTGCCGTCCACGCACCCATCGATGCACCAGTCGTGTAGTGCTGGTATGTGGTTCCCGTATAGATTCCCTCAAACCCGCCGTCGGCCAGGCAGTTCCCGCTCAACTCCACCGTCGCGTTCGTGGCGACCGCCCGCACGGCGGCCTGGCCGTCCGCCACCGCCAGAGTCGCGGCAGAGCCGAGTCCGGCCAGCGCCAACGTCCCGGTCCCGGTCTTGCTGATTGTCCCGGCCGTACCGTCCGAGACGGACACCGTGTTCCAGTCATCGACGGTATACGCCTTGCCGGCCTGCGGCGCGATGGCCGCGCCGAACCTGTTCGATACGGTCGCGTCTGTGTCGATGACGACCGTACCGCCGATGCCGGCAAACGCATCCACCGCGTCGAGTGACGCCAGCGGACCAGTGCGCCGAAGCACGCCCGCGGATTGCACGGACGTTTCAAGCCGACCGTCGAGCGTCAGCGCCGCACCGCTCATGACGCGGAACTTCGGCGGGATGGCATAGCCAGACGAGTTCACCCACTTCCGCAGAAGGTACTGCTCCACGAGGATGCGGTCAACCTCCGAGATACGGTTGGTGAAGATCAGCACCTCGTGCAGACGACCTCCGCCCACGCGGTCGCCTGCCGATCCCGATCCGGCACTTGCCTGGTAGTTCCGGAAATTGAAGAACGCCTCTGCGTATCCTTCAACCGGATATGATTCCGTTTCCAGCAGCTGCGTCGCCGCCTTGTCGATCGTCGCCAACGGATCCACGGCGATACCATTGCAGAACACGTGACCAAACCGTAGATGGCGATACTGGGCATGCGCCTGGTTCACGAAGAAGAAATTCGATTCCCCGCCCATGTTTACGGCGAAATACATCACTTTGTTCCTGTCTACGCCATAGTCTGTCGCCACACCCAGGTAGTGCCCGTGAGAACCGTTGGGGCTGTAGGCGACGAACGAGTTGGCGATGGGTATCCACGCCTTGTCGCCGGACGGCTTGCGCCAGACCATGTACTGGCCGGACGCGTAGCCACCGAAATCGACATACTTCCGACCATTCCCGTCGGTACCGCATGCGGGCAGAAGGCCGGTTGCCGTGAGGTTCGTCCGTCCCTCCGCGTAAATGTAGTTGGTGGCGAAACCGCCGGCTGTCGCCCAGTCCGTCTCGCGCACATCGTACCACATCGCCGCGCGGTCAGTCGCGGCGGCGCCGTCGGCACCGGCGAGATGAAGGTTCGCGTCCAGCCACATCGCTGCGCCGTTGAGGATGGCGGGCTCGGCCACGGGCGCGCTGCCGGCGCCGGTGGCGGTCACGGCGAGTTCGCCGTCCACGACCTCGACACAACCCTGCCCGTACAACTTCTCGGCGGGCAGCGTCAGCTTGCCAGCTCCCGTCTTGCGCAAGACGCCCTGCACGAACACGGGCTTGTCCCACGTGATGTCCAACGGCACATCGACGGTCATTATCTCGTGCGTACCAATGACGGCCTTCTGCGCATCATTGGTCCACGCGACTGCCGTCATGCTCAACAGACAGAAGCACATTGCAAGCGAAATTGCACATCTTTTCATACGAATGTCCTCCAAGCGGAATTGAAAACAGAGCTATATTTTACACCGCTACCGCCTCATTTACAATATGTAAAACCGTGTTTTTAGTTGGCATTTTCGCTTGCGCCTGAACGGGAAGTATGCTATCCTTTCAGCCACGCATGAAGAAGGATGATTTCTTTTCCCGGTACTACCTGACCGAACGTAAATCGCCGTGGCCGTTTGCCCCGGTGTCGCTCGGCTACAACCGCTATGTGCCGCACGATACCTTCCCCAAAGGTAACCACCCGCCGTCGCATGTCGCCAACTACCTTATTACGGGACGCATCCTCGACACGGTCACGCTCGTGCATGTCGTACGTGGAGCCGGATGGTTTCAATCAGACGCACATCCGCAGAGAACGGCCCTCCCTGCCAACACGCTACTCTTTATCCATCCTGGCGTACGCCACGTGTATCGTTTCGATGAAATGACGGGATGGGACGACGAATGGGTCGAATTCCGCAAGGAGGACGCATGTCCGCTCCTCGCCGAATTCGGCGTGACACCCGAAAACCCGTTCCACACGTTTCCGGTTGCTGGTGGCATGGCCAAGGGTTTTCAGTCGCTGTTTGACGCGGCTACCGCGGAATCTGGGAGTGGCCCTCTACTGGCGGCGCATGCCTACAGGATCCTTGCCGAGGCGTTGACGCTCTGGCGGCATGACGAACAGGCACACCACGCGGACTCAAAGGTGGAGAAGATGCGCGAACTTCTTGAAAGCGACCTCGTGAAGGTACGGACGCTGGATGAACTCTCGCGGGTCTGCGGTATGAGCGCGTCGCGCATGCGATTTTTGTTTACGCAGGCTTACGGGATATCTCCCAAGCAGTACCAGATGCGCATGCGGATCCGCCGTGCCCAAGATCTGCTTGCGAACTCGTCGCTTTCGGTGACGGCGATCGCCGAGCTGACAGGTTTCGATTCCATCAACGCGTTCTCGCGCCAGTTCCGCAAGGCCACGGGCCTCTCGCCTCGCGAATACCGAACTACGGACCGTGAAACTATGGCGTAATTCCGCCACGTGGTCGGTTGACGATTTCGTTGTCGTGCACGAAACTTGCAGTGGCCGTGATCCACATGTCATGTTTCGCGAAAGAGGTCATCGAGCGTGACCTCGGACTGGACATCGCAGTCGAGGAGGGTGTTGACCGCATCGCGGCCGGCGCCTTGAAGGTCGGAACGTCTGTTTCGCTTGCGGATGGGACAGTATTCGATCTTGACGGAGGAAGTCACACAAATCTTATCTTGTCCGGGCTCGGCACACTGAGGAATGGTACTGTCGATGGTCTGACGATACGGGTTGAAGCGTCGGCCGACGACGGGCTGTGCATTGACGGGTCCGTATCGCTTGAGGGAGGTACGCGCGTGGATTTCGGTGCTGCTGCCGACGATCCGGTTCCGACCGGCAGACATATCGTTGCAACATATTCGGGGATGCCGCCGCAGGTTGAAGGATGGCGGGCCGTCAATCTTGGGGGTAAGAATTTGTCTGCGATGTTTGCAACTTCGGACGGTGTGGTAGTCGCCACTGTAAAGCAATCAGGCTTCTGCTTGATTTTCAAATGATATGGTCGCGGGAACGAAGCCGCCGAGACGGCGGCTCCCCATGCGGAGGCGAGTGTCAGGCGGTTGCGGGCGCGCGGTCTATGTCTCAGGGGAGAAAATTGTAATTCCTTTGCTTTGTCAATAGAAGCCTCTACGGATTTATGGTATAATACGACCGTTTCATGAAAACGTAGAAATCTACAATAAAGGGAAATGTTGAAGATGGAAATCAAACGCGATGACTATCTTGAGGAAATCAAGGCCGTTATGCACAATGGCCTCGTCAAGGTCATTACCGGCATACGCCGATGTGGAAAGAGCTATTTCCTGTTTACGATATTCAAGAACTACCTGAAGAGTCTTGGTGTTGATGATGCACAGATTGTTTCGGTACAACTTGACGACGATGACTTCGAGGAGCTTCGCTCGCCGAAGGCTCTTTCCAAGTACGTGAAGGACAGGATTCTGGCCGACGGGCGAAATACATACGTGTTGATAGACGAGATACAGGAATGCAAACCGCCGAAAGGTAACGGCGGCATAACATTCTACGACGTCCTCAATTCGCTAATGAAGAAAAAGGGCGTTGACATCTACGTCACGGGGTCCAACTCCGAGATGTTGTCGGAAGACATTGCGACGAATTTTCGTGACCGCGGTACCGCGATCAGAATGTGGCCTCTTTCGTTTTCGGAGTATTATGGGATTGGTGGTAAGGAGAAGTCCGATGCATGGGAGGATTACCTTGTTTGGGGCGGTATGCCGCTAGCCGTACTTGAAATGCGACAGCGGGCAAGGGAGGCTTATCTGCGTGGGTTATTTGACGAGGTGTATTTTGCTGACATCGTAGAGCGGTACAATCTCAAGGACGACACCCTACTTGGGAGAATCTGCGATGTGATGGCAAGTTCGATTGGCGGACTGACTAGTCCCAACAGGTTGGCGAACACGATCATGACGGAAATGGGCATAAAGACAAACAGCCACACGGTCGGCGACTATATGGAGTGTTTCAGGAAGTCTTTTCTTTTCGAGAAGGCGGAACGGTGGAACGTGAAGGGACGTAAGTACCTTGGCTCTCCGGTCAAGTACTATGCTGAAGATACGGGATTACGGAATGCTAGGCTCAATTTCCGACAGATGGAGCGTACGCATCTTATGGAAAATGTCATATATTGTGAGCTTTGTAGACGCGGGTATGCAGTTGACGTAGGAGTGGTGGATACGGTTGGCAAAGATGCTTCAGGGAAAAGTGTGCGAAGAACGTATGAAATTGACTTTGTCGTTAATTCTGGTTTTAGGCGTATCTATTTGCAAAGTGCGTTCAACATAAGCGGCGAAGATAAGATGAATCAGGAATTGCGTCCATTGAGGATGACAGGAGATTTCTTTCAGAAGATAGTTGTTACTGGCGGCAATGAGCGGCCTTGGGCTGATGAAAATGGTATTCTCCATACGGGTGTAATCCCCTTTTTGCTGGATAAATCCATCATCGAGGCTTAACCAGCTTCATATCGGCACGCGATCTGCCAGATTCTTCCCGCCGGCGTTGGAGCGCTAGGTGGATGTGGTGACTGATGTCATTTGCCGTTCACTTCCTTGAACTTGCCCGCCCGGCGGCAGATCATCGTGCGCGTGCCGCCGATTTCCGCGTCGAAGATGGTGGCGTCGGCCTTGGAATCGTACCAGACGATGAGCTTAACCTCGTAGGCGCCGTCCGCGCAGCGGAGTCCGCCGATCCTGAAGTTGTCCGAGCTGTATGCCGGGCCGAACTTCGGTTCCGGCACGTCGTCCGCGAACGACGCCTCGCGCTTCGCAGGATCGACGGTCAGGACGAGCGCCGGCCTGCCACCCTCCGCGGCGAACTTGCGCACGAGTTTTTCGCCAGCGTCTGCGCGATATGTGACGGGCGCGGCGGGCGGCTTGATCTCGGGCACCCACTTGAGCCCGAGATGCCCGTCGGGAAAGTAGACGAGTTCGCGGAACACAAGCCATCCGCCCCATCCCGCGAGGTGGCGCATCCAGCCGATGTAGAGCCTCCTGTCGCCTTTCCACGGCACGACCATCGGAACACCCAGCCCGTCGTAGGCGATGTCGGGTTCGTTCGTCCAGTCGATGAAAGACCCCGGCTTGCCGTCGGGTGAATACGCCATGTTTTTGAAGCCCTGGAGAAGGTAGCGATGGCCATGCCAGTCGAAGAGCGACGGACAGTCTCCGCGGAAAGGTAGCTTGTCGTCGTAGAGTTTCCAGTTCACGAGGTCGTCAGACAGGAATATGCCTTTCTTTCCGCCGTAGCTGGTGACAAGCTCGAATCCGCCGCCGGGGATGTTGTAGATACTGGGGTTTTGCGCCTCGGTGATGATCTTTCCCGATTTGACGAAATGGATGCCGTCCTCCGACTCGGCGTACGTGCCGCCGATCGGGTAGAGCGGATCCTTCGTGATGCGGCTGGTGTGGAGCCCGAAGGAGAGGCAGAGCCTGCCGTCTTTGATGAACGGCGTGCCGGTTCTCTCCGAAGTCCACCACTCTTCGAGAGGGATGGCGACGGGATGTTCCGTCCAGTGGACGAGATCGTCCGACGAAAGATGCGCGTAGAAATGCCCGCCTGCCCTCTGCTTCGACGTATGGTGCCGCCTGTCGAAAAGGTAGAACACGTGCAGCCGTCCTTGGTACACGCCGGGAGAGATGTCGCCGACCCAGGAGTTGTGGTCCGGCGGCGTCCAGTACTGGATGGGCTTGTCCACGGGGCGCGAGAAGTTGACGCACTCCGGGGTGGAGGCAAGGATGGCGACTTCGGCGGACTTCACCCGGCGGGAGAACGTCTTCCGTGTGGAGAGGTCCGCCTCGACCGTCGGCGTGCGGAACATGTCGTCGTCGAAATGTCCCTCGACCTCGATTAAGAGGTGGCTTTTCGCGCAGGAGAGCCGCACGTCGTGGACGCCATCATGCCGTTTCAGGAAGCCGAGCGGGATGCCCACGCGCAGGCCGTGCATCGTCGCCTCGATGACCGGACACGAACCGTCCGGCATGGGAAAGTTGAGGTAGTTGCCGAAGGACGTGTCGTACTTCCTGAGATCTTCGGTTTTTCCAGCCATGCGGAATGCCAGGCGCAAGGGACCGACTTCGTAGAGCGGCTCGTCCGCCGTCACGTTGGAGGTGTCGATCGTACAGTGGACCGTGAAGTCATCGGTCGTTGCGCCGGACAAGGCGAAGACCACACAGAGAACAGGGAGAAGGGTAAGAATGCGGCGTGTCATGGTGTTTGTTTACCTTTCGCCATGTATTATAACAAAAATCGGTGGTGTTTAGTTGGTTCAATTTGGAAACCAACCATTTTCGACGGAAAGGGGCGTTGGTGAAAAAGTGAGATTTTTTTGTTGGAAGCGCACTCCCCATTGGAAGGCGGATAAGTGTATAATAGACATCACGGCTCTTCAAAGTTTTTGTGGAAAGCGGCGGTATGGAAAACCTTGCAGAAAACAGAGATCTCTTAAGGCGGGAATGTCATGCGGCGGTGCGGATGCACGGACGCCGTTGCTTTTTGTCGTCGCTCGGGGCGGTGGCCCTCGCGCCATTTCTGCCTGGATGCCGGACTGTCGATGACAAGGGATATCTTGCCGGCGTGCGCAGCCGTTACGAGCGGGAGCTGCTGGACTCTGTCGTCCCGTTCTGGGAGAGGCATTCGATAGATCGGGAATTCGGAGGCTTTCTGACATGCTTGCGGCGCGACGGTTCCGTCTACGACACGTTCAAGCACATGTGGATGCAATGGCGCGAAGTCTACATGTTCGCTCGGCTCTGGAATGCCGGATATCGCAATCGCAGGTATCTCGACAACGCCCTGCACGGTTTTGATTTCCTTTTGCGCCACGGACGCATGGCCGACGGTTCGTATCATTATCTTCTCGACCGTGCTGGCAAAGTGCTTTCCGACTCGGACGGCGGGATGGAGGTCTTCAACGAGAGCTTTGCGGCCATAGGCTGCGCCGAGCTTTACAAAGCCACGGGAGAGGAGCGTTTCCGCCGCGAGGCCTTCAGCGCGTACGACGTGTATCGCCGCAAGACGTCGCGTGACGGCGCGTACGACCAGCTGGCCTATCCGATGATAGAGCTGAATGTCCTTCTGGTGATGGGCGAAGCCTTCGGCGGATACAACGACGCCGCCATCGACGCGGCCATTAAGCGCATCCGCCGCTTTGCGCATCCGGACACGGGCGTCATGCTCGAACGCGCGCCGAAGGGCGGTGGCTTTGAACTCGACACCCAGTTCGGACGCTTTGTGAATCCGGGACATGCGCTCGAGGGGTGTTCGTTCATCATGCACCATCTGCGGAAGCGTCCGAATCGGGAGCTTCTGAAGTTCGTCTTGGCGGAGGCTCGCACGATGTTCGAGTTTGGATGGGACCCGGTCGATGGAGGGATATGGTATTTCCGCGACGCGCTCGACATGCCGATGGCGCGCCACGAATACTTCCTCAAGGCGTGGTGGCCGCAGAACGAGGCGGCCAGCGCCATGTTGCAGGCGTATGAGCTTTCCGGAGACGGTTGGTATCTGGACGCCTTCCGCAGGACGGACGAATTCGCCTGGCGCAATCTGCGCGATGCCGAGCATGGCGAGTGGTTCGCCTACGCACCGGTGGGCGGGCGCATGTTCCACGACTACAAGGGCAGTAGATTCAAGGGGTTCTTCCATCTCCCTCGCCAACTGCTTGGCTGCATCCAGACCATCGACAGAATGCAGAGATCGGCAAAGGTTTGACAGAGGCGTCAACACATGAAAAACCGGTATTGGTCAAATGACGGCCTGCGGGCATTGTTGGAAATGAAGAAGTGTCTTGTGGCATCTGTTTTTCTTGTCGCGTCCGGTAGCGCTTTCGCATTCAGTGAATGGCATGTGCGCGGAGGCACGCCGGAATTCGTAAGATTCCTCCAGGAGACCTCCGGCGACAATGTCCAGGTGAAGACGTACTCCGACATGGCGTACATGCCGTTCAAGACCGCGACGAACGCCGTGTTCTTCGTGCTTCCCGACTATTCGAAGGGCGTGGAGACGCTTCCAGACTTGGGCGTCGTCAACTGCGCTAATGCGCAGGCGGCGATCGACCGTGGTTGCAGGGTGTATGTCGAGAATTCGCTTTCTGTCAGTTCGGAGGCTCGGAAGCTGCTGTCCGTGGAGCTGCTTGGAAAGCGGAGCATGCACTTTGACCTCGAATACGTCGAATGGAACGGCGACGTGCTTCAAGCACGTCAGTCGAGCTATCTTCCGGCGTTGCCGAGGTTCGCGTCGCAGAGATCCCCGGCGCGTAGTTTTGTCGATGTGTCGGACTGCCTTGGCGTGCATGGCGTCCGCAGACCCGGCAGGCATCGTCTGCCCCTTTTGGTGGAGTCGCAGAAGGGCAGGATGTTCACGGCGCTGACGTCCTTCTCCAGGTACGACGTGAAGTTCATGCGTCCGTATGTCGGATGGAAGGCGTTCTACGCCGACTTCCTCTTTCGCATCGCCAAGGCCGACAAGTCCCGCGCCGAACGTGCTTTCACCTCCGTCTACCGCGACTTCATGCGTCCGTCCGGCGGCGAAGACCCCAAGGCGCTTGTGCGGAAGGCCGTGGAATGGCACTTGAAAAGCGGAATCCTTCGTGAGCCGAGCGGTACGAACGGGATGTACGAAGCCGTGCTTTCGGACACTCTCGGATTCCGCACTGGGCTGCGCGGAGACTGCCATTTCATCACGGCGTCGCTCTTTACGGCGGCGGGCAGGAAGTATGGCAGAGACGACTGGACGAGAGTTGGAATGAATCTCGCGGACTTCGCACTTCGGCGCGGCATGCAGACGAAGGACGGTTTCGTGCGGTGGTTTGACAAGGAGACGCCCGGATATGCCGGCCATACGGTCTATTCCTCTGACATGGGGCGGTCGGCGCTTGCCATGATCAACCTCTACAAGACTTCAGGCGAACGCCGCTATCTTGACGCGGCTCGACGCGCGGGGGACGCGTTTCTGATGTGGATGGACGGACGCGGACTCAATTCTGGGCATTTCGACAAAGTGGACGATGGAGGCTGGAAGGGCAAGAGGACCAACAACAATCCGGTGTTCTACGGAGAGATGGTTCCGTTTCTCCTCCAGCTCGGAAAGGAGCTTGGCGAGCGAAAGTATTCCGACGCCGCGCTTCTGACCGTCGAGAAGATAATGGAAAAATTCCCGAAGGTCACGCCGTTCGGCTACTCCGACAACTTTACATACTGCCGCCTGCTCCTGATGCTCGCATGTGCACAGCGCGACGGCGAAAAGGACTATTCAGGCGCAATCAACCACGTGCTGGACTTCTTCGCGAGCCATGCAAGGCCATGCGGCGGCATCGAGGAGGCCCCGATCCGGCTCTTGGATGACGACGAGGCGAGTGTGGGCTTCGGCGACGGCAGCGATCACGTGGCGGATCTGCTGTACTGCAACAACATTGCCTTCAATGCGCTGTCGGTCATCACGAAATTGCCCGCGGAGAGGCGCATGGGCATCGACATGGCCAATGCGGCCAAGCTCTACTCGGGTCTGAGAGGATTCCTACTTAGGACGCAGATAGTGTCCGACGATCCGAAGTTCGACGGGGCCTGGATGCGTGCTTACGACATGGACATCGACGAATACTATGGCCTCGACAAGGACAAGGGCTGGGGAGCGTATTGCATCGAGTCTGGCTGGATGACCGGATATATCCCGCTTGTCTTCATGTACGAAGATGAGCAAGAGTCTTACTTCTTCAAATGAAAGGAACAAACCATGCTAAATGACTACGGCTACATCGACAAGGCGATCGCGAACATCCGCGAGGTCGCCGAGAGGCAGGAGGCCAACATCAAGGCCGCCGCGACGCTGATGGCTGACGCCATCGCCGCCGACAGGCTCATCAACGTCTACGCGGGCGGCGGACACACCACTCTTGCGATGGGCGAGATGTTCTTCCGCGCCGGCGGGCTCGCCAACATCAACCCGCTCATGGAGACGGCCCTCTCCGTGTTCAATCAGGCTCTCAAGTACCTGGAGCTGGAGCGCACCGTCAACTTCGGCGCGTCCATCATAAAGTACTACGGCATCAAGGAGGGGGACGTGGTGATCTTCTTCCACAACATCGGAATCAACCCCGCCACCATCGACGCTGCGGAGGAGTGCAGGAAGCGCGGCGCGAAGATCATCGCCGTCGCGAGCTCGTACTGGCAGAACGAGATGCCGAAGGACCACTTCATCCGCCATCCGAACGGCAAGAACCTCTTCGACTACGCGGACGTCTGCATTGACGACTACAACCCCGTGGGCGACGCCGTGGTGAACATTCCCGGCATGGCCACGCCCATCGGCCCCGTCTCGAACGTGGTGGACTTCACGATCGCTCATCTCCTTGAGATCGAGACGTGCCGCCAGTGCGTGGAGCGCGGCATCGTGCCGCCCGTGTGGAACTCGGCGAACGCGCCCGGCGGCGACGAGAAGAACGCCGCCTACCTTGCCAAGTACAAGCCGCTCGTCAAGTGTCTGTAAGGGGTTTCTGGTTTCTGGTTTCTAGTTTCTGGTTGAAAAGGGAGAGAGAATGAAAGAAGTTTGTCGTTTGCCGTCTGTCGTTTGCCTCATGTCGCTTCTGGTTGCGCCGGCGTTTGCCGCCGGCGAGCGGGGGCAGGTATTCGCGTGTGACATGAAAACATACGTGCCGTTCGACGCCACGACGGTCGTGACGGTTGAATGTCCCGATGATGCCGCCGCGAAATGGGCAGGCGACCACTTCGCCGAATGGTACGGTCCGTGCGCGCCGAAGGTGAAGGCGGGAGGGTCGCGCTCCCGCGCGACCGCGGTGGACGCGCAGGAGAGCGTCCCTCCCGGGGATGAGGCGTACGCGGCCACCACGGACTCAAACGGTGTGAAGATCGCGGCGAACACGCTCGCCGGCGTACGCTGGGCGGCGTACACGTTGCGCCAGCTCGCCATCGCGAAGCGCGGCACTTTCAAGACCGAAGGGTACATCGTGCCGAAGCTCTCCATCAAGGATCGTCCGCACCTCGCGTTTCGCGCGGTGCACCTGTGCTGGTTCCCGGAGGTGCGTCCGCAGCAGATGGAGCGCGCGATCCGTCTGGCGGCGCTCCTGAAGTTCAACTATGCGATCATCGAGCCGTGGGGCATGTACGAGAGCAAGAAGCACCCGTGGTGGCACTGGCCCAACCCGACGATGACGCAGGCGGAGGTGAAGCGCCTTGTCGCGATCGGCAAGGACCTCGGCATCACGCTCATCCCGCAGATCAACTGCTATGGGCACGCTACGTCCGCGCGCGGTTGCACGATTAAGCACGCGATGCTCGACATTACGCCCGAGTACGAGCCGCTGTTCGAGCCGGGCGGCTGGAACTGGTGCCTCTCCAACCCCGAGACGCAGCGCGTGCTGCGCGAGCTGATCGCCGAGATGCACGAGAACTTCGGCGACCCGCCGTTCTTCCACCTCGGCTGCGACGAGGCCGCCCCGCAGACGTGCCCGGAGTGCGTGAAGACGCCGAACGCCGAGCTAGTGTGCCGCCATATCACGGGGCTCGCCGAGTTCGTGAAGTCGCGTGGGGCGCGTCCGATGATCTGGCACGACATGCTCCTCGAGCGCGGCGATCCGCGCTGGAAGGGCTTTGTGCACTGCGGCAACAAGGAAACCGCGACGCTGGCGGACACGCTTCCGAAGGACGTGATCATCTGCGATTGGCAGTATTCCTACGGCGACATGAAAGAGAAGCGCAAGGACTGGCCCACGATGAAGTACTTCACCGAGAAGGGATTCCCCGTGGCCGGATGCCCGTGGCGCAACTTCAACGCCATGAAGCCGATGGCCGACTTCATCGCCGAGATAGGCGGTTTCGGCTTCATCGAGACGACGTGGCACCACCTGCGCGGCAAGGAGTGGGAGCAGATGTACATCAGCGCGGCTAACGCCGCATGGGGCTCGGACGTCTCGCACGGCATCTCGTTCCAGCGTTCGCTGCGCATGGTCGGCACCGACATGAAGGTCACCGACTATCTCGACACCGGCTATCTCAACTACCAGGTGCCACCCGGGTGGTGGGTGGATAACAATTAGTGGTTAGTGGTTAGTGGCTAGTGGTTAGTTTCTGGTTTCTAGTTTCTGGTTTCAATGAAAGGAAGGAAAAAATGAAAGAAGGTTGCCGGTTTTCGTTTGTCATTTGTCTTATGTTGTTTTTGGTTGTGCCGGTGTTTGCAGGCAACGCGGCGAATCCGAACGCTGTGGAGCTTGCGCCGCTGCCGTTGCCGGTGGAGTTCAAGAGCGACATGGACGCCCCGGTGGCGTTCGACTCCACGGCGACCGTCGTGGTGGAGTGTCCCGATGAGGCCGCGGTGGAATGGCTGTCGCGCCATTTCGCGGAATGGTTCGGGAAACAAGCGCCGAAGGTCGTCGCCGGCAAGTCCGGTCTCTCTCTCCCCGAAGCTTCAAGCTCCAAGCTCCAAGCTTCAAGCTTAGAGGCGTATGCGATCAGCGCTGATTCGGCCGGCATCAAGATTGCGGCGCGTTCGCTCGCGGGCGTCAGGTGGGCGGCGTACTCGCTGCGTCAGCTCGCCATCGCGAAGCGGGGCACGTTCAAGACGGAGGGGAGGATTCTGCCCACGCTGAAGATCTCTGACCGTCCGCACCTAGCGTTCCGCGCCGTGCATCTGTGCTGGTTCCCGGAGGTGCGTCCGCAGCAGATGGAGCGCGCGATCCGCCTGGCGGCGCTCTTGAAGTTCAACTATGCGATCATCGAGCCGTGGGGCATGTACGCGAGCGAGAAGCATCCGTGGTGGCATTGGCCGAACGCGACCATGACGAAGGAGACGGTGCGCCGCCTCGTGGCGATCGGGAAGGATCTCGGCATAACGCTCATTCCGCAGATCAACGCGTTTGGGCACGCGACGTCTTCGCGCAGCATAACGGCGAAGCACGCGATGCTCGACCTGCAGCCGGAGTACGAGCCGCTCTTCGAGCCGGGAGGCTGGAACTGGTGCCTCTCCAACCCCGAGACACAGCGCGTGCTCAGGGAGCTGATGGCGGAGATGCACGACGACTTCGGGCGTCCGCCGTTCTTCCACCTGGGTTGCGACGAGGCGCAGCCGCCGACGTGCCCCGAGTGCCGCAAGGAGCCGTACGGCGAGCTTGTGTGCAGGCACATCACCGGACTCGCGGAGTTCGTGAAGTCCCGCGGCGCCCGCGCGATGATGTGGCACGACATGCTGCTCGACCGCTCCGATCCGCGCTGGAAGGGATACGTAAAGTGCGGTTCGAAGATCACCGCGACGCTTGCCGACACGCTTCCCAAGGACGTCATAATCTGCGACTGGCAGTACTCCTACGGCGACATGAAGGAGAAGAGAAAAGACTGGCCGACCATGGCCTACTTCAAGGAGAAGGGCTTCTCTGTGGCGGGTTGCCCGTGGATGAACTTCAACGCGATGAAGCCGATGGCGGACTTCATAGCCGAGATAGGCGGCTTCGGCTTGATCGAGACGACGTGGCACCACCTGCGCGGCGGCGACTGGGTGAAGATGTACCGCTACGGCGCTTCCGCCGCATGGGGCACGTCCGTGCGCGGCGGCGGTGGTTTCTACGGCGCCACGCCGCAGTATGACACGGAGTTCTCCACCGCCCTGCGCCTTGTCGGCCACGACATGAAGGTGACTGACTATCTTGATACCGGCCATGTAAACCACCAGGTGACGCCGGAGTGGTGGATCGATAATTAGTGAATAGGGGATAGTGAATAGTGAATAGGTTGGGAAGGGAATGTCGGTTGTCGAATGCCGAACGCACCGCACCACCAGAAACCAGAAACAGTAAACCAGAAACAATAAACAATAAACCATGAACCTGAAGAAAATGAACAAGGGACTCGACTTCCTTCGCGACAAGTACGGCGCGCGGAAGGGCGAGATCACGATGAAAGACGGCCACTGCTACGTGGGCGCGACGCCGCTCCTGCCCGGACGCATGGAGCGCAAGATAGTGGAGCTCAAGAAGATGACGGAGAACGGCACGCTCGAGGGCGTCTCGACTCTGCGCTTCGCGAGTTTCGCGCCGAAAGGTGTGGATGCCGAGGCCATGCTCGCGAAGGAGCTGGACCTCGCGGCCTATCTGGGGGCGTCCGACGTGGTGCGCGTGATGGCCGTAGCGAACGGCGCGGCGATCAACGTGCTGGCCAAGCTCGCGAACGACGTGAACGTGTCGGTGGAGGTCGGCGCTGGGTTGCCGAAGGGGGTAGCCGCGTACGACCGCCACGAGATCATCGCGAAGCGCGGCGTGGCGTGCGACCAGACGGTCGACACACACACGCCGCATGCGTCGATCCGCGTGTCGGGCGCGAAGGGAATGGAGGAGTTCACGGACGTTGACACCGAGCTCTTCGGCCTCACCTACGAGGAGGTGTGGAACGTTCGCGCGGCGTTTGCGCTCTTGCAGGGACGCGCCTCCGCGAAGGTGTGGAAGGCCGCGTGGGCGAAAGCGACGAAGGCCGCCGCGCTTGCGTTCGCGGCCGACAAGGCGAAGGCCGCGAAGAACATTGCCGTCAAGAAGGGTCTCGACACTAACCGTGCTATCGCAGTTTCTGAAGTAAGGTAGCTTAGAGCTTAGAGCTTGGAGCTTAGAGCTTAGAGCTTGGAGCTTAGAGCTTAGAGCTTAGAGCTTGGAGGTAGGAGTGCGAATAGAGTTCAAGGCTCTAAGCTAGAAAGGAGATGAAATGGTCAAGAGTTATCGAGATTTGATCGTTTGGCAAAAGGCAATGGATTTTGCCGAACACGTCTATCGCATTCAGCGGGAATTCCCGAAAGAAGAGCGTTACGGACTTTGCGATCAATTACGGCGTGCTGTTGTTTCCATTCCATCTAATATCGCCGAGGGACGGGGACGGGATACGACGAAAGATTTCTCGCATTTCCTGATACTGGCTCGTGGCTCATTGAATGAAGTTGCAACCCAATTGGAGTTGGCGGTGCGGCTTGGCTATCTTGATTCCGGGAGTGGTCTCTACAAGGAGTCGCAGGAAATCAGAAAAATGCTAAATGCCATGATACAACGTCTTAAACAGTCACAAAAAATCTAAAGAAAGGAGATGCTTATTGCATAGGCTCTAAGCTCTAAGCTTCAAGCTCTAAGCTCTAAGCTCAAACCCATGAAACCAGTGAAAATCGCAATGATGGGAATGACGCACGGTCATACCCGCAAGTACTACCAGACGCTCATCGACAACCAGAAGCTCGACTGGGTGGCCTCGTGCGCGCAGGACGAGGAGGCGAAGACGGTCTACGAGCTGTACAAGACGGGGGTCCCGTGCTACCTCGACCCCGAGGAGATGTACAGGAAGCACCCCGACATCGAGGCCGTTGTGATAGCGTCCGCGAACGACCGCCACTTCGAGCAGATGAAGTGGTGCGCCGAGAAGGGCATCCACATCCTCTCCATGAAAATCCCGTCGTTTGACATGAAGGAGTACGACGAGATGATCGCTATGTGCGACAAGGCGGGGATAGTCTGCCAGATCGAGCTCGAGATGCACTACAACTCCGTCGTGCGGCGGCTGAGGAAGCTCGTGAAGGAAGGCGCCGTGGGCAAGATCAAGTCGCTGCAGGCGACGAACATCACGCTCTCGCCGGTGTGGGCGTTCCCGTGGCAGGGCGACCCGAAGGCGAGCTTTGGGAGCGTGGTGCCGCTCAAGAAGGGCGATCCTCGCTTCAGGGGCGGCGCCTTGTGCGACCACCCGCATATCTTCGACCTCATCCGCCACCTGACAGGCTCGGATTTCGACTACATCTACGCCGAGGTGGCGCCGAACCTGCGCGACGGGCTGAAGGTTGAGGACATGCTCATGGCCGTGGGCAAGATGAAGGACGGCACGGCGTTCCTCTTCGACCCCAGCTGGTCGCGCTTGGAGGAGAAGCTGAAGGTGCCGGGTCCGGGCTGGGAGCGTTTCCCGAAGCGCATGGAGGTGAATGTGACGATCACGGGCGAAAAGGGCATGATCAGCTGCGACTGCTTCGGCCCGAACGTGTACCACAACGGCGCGCCGAACGACCGCTACACCGTGCAGTACACCTACTTTGACGAGTGGGTGGGCTTGATCGACGAGTTCGTCGACTGCATCCGCAACCACAAGACGCCGCTCATCAACCTGAAGTGGCACAAGCAGACGATCCAGGCGATGCTCGGCTGCTACGAGTCGATCCAGAGCGGAAAGATCGCCAAGATCGGCTAGGCTTGGCCGCGACATCCGGAGAGATTCCGATTGGTTCTCTGCATTTTTGCGCCTCTGCGTTGAAAACAAGAGGCGGAGATGTGCATTGCTTCAGAATTATGGCAGACAGATGTAAGAAATCCTTTCAGCAAAGTCAGTACCTGGTAGATTGAGGGCAATCATGAAACCGGCAGACAACTTAAACTTCAAGTTGCAATCCGCCGCGCGAAATGAGATAATGTATAAACACAAAGACATAATAAGCGAATGGCAAGGCTGATACCAGTACTCGGCATAGAGGCCGACAGCCTCCGCGCAGTGCGTTTGACGGAAAACGGCAAGGATTTCGTCTGCGACATGGCGGAGGAGTGGTCTTTTGCGCCCGTTGAGGAGCCGGGGCAGGACGGACAGTCCGGTCCGGAGGCGCCAGAAGACGCCGACGGAGGGGGCGCGGCCGATATGCAGGAGGGCGAAGATCCGCTCGTGGACGCGTTCCGCGCGGCGGTGAAGCGTTTCGGCACTCGCGAATTCGCCCTGGCGCTTCCGCTCTCCCGCTTCCTTGTGAAGGGGGTACGTGTGCCCGAGGCCGAGCGTGACACGCTCGGCGATGCGGCCCAGGTGGCTCTTGATGGAATGTCGCCATTCCCCGACGATCCGCTCACCGCCGGCTACGAAGTAGTGGCGGAGACTGACACAGAGGTCGTCGCCGTGGCCGCCGGGTTGCCCGAGGCGTCTTCGCCCGACGTGGTGGCGGCGCTCGAGGCCGCGAAGATTCGCGTGACGCGTGTCGATGTGCTGGCTCTGGGATGGCTCCGCGCTCTCTGGCCGCGCATATCCGCGCCGGAGGCCGGGGGCGCGCTTCCGCCGGCGCGCCGTCTGGTGCTGTTGTCCACGGCCGATGGCTGGGACATGATCGTCCTGGACGACGGCGCGCCGTCGATAATGCGGGGCCTTGGCGAGATGTCCAGCGCCGCAGAGCTAGGCCGCGAGGTGATGCTGAGCCTTCTTCAGGGCGACGCCGGAGGCGAAATAGGGGACGTGGTGGTGTTTTCGCCGGGCGAAGTGCCGCAGGACGTGATAGACCGTCTGGGCGCCTTCGGGCCGGTGCGCGTGGAGACGATCGAGGACCCCTTCGCCGGGGTCGAGGGCTGCGCGCGGCGTGCCGCCGAGGGCTCCGCTCTCGACGCCACGCCGGCCGTCTGGGCCCAGCTCCGCAACGAGGCCAGATACAAGAAGCGTCTGGGTGTTGCCGTCGTGGCGGCGGCGGCGGTGTGGTTCGCCATAATGGGCGTTCTTTTCGGCGTGCCGTTCGTGTACGACAAGATGCGCGAATCGGAGAACGCAAAGATAAGACGCCACGCCAAGGCGTACAAGGACGTAAAGGACATGCGCGACAAGGTGAAGCTGGTGCGCCGCTACTCCGACCATGCGCGCGGCGCCCTTGAGATGTTCAAGGCCGTCTCCGACCGCATGCCGGACGGGATAACGCTCACTGCGTTCCAGTACAAGCGCGGAGTCAACGTGCACGTCACGGGCGAGGCCGACCAGCCTACAGACGTCTACTCGTTCAAGGAGCGTCTCGACCAGATCGTGGTCGACGACGAGCCTGTGTTCGCGGACGTGCGCATGCCGGGCGTCTCCGGGCGCGGCGGGAAGAACAAGTTCGACATCGATGCGTCGTTCGAATCGGAGGACTCCAAATGAGCGCCGAGAAGAAGTCAATGTCCCTCAAGGAGCGCACGATCGCCGCCGTCCTGGGCGTCCTGGCGCTCTACGCCGCCGCCGTCGGACTCTGGTTCATGAGCCAGGAGAACGCATGGCGCCTCTCGAAGAAGAAGTACGTCCAGGCCCGCGAGCAGCGCATGAAGGAAGACCGCCTAATCCGCGAGAAAGGCAAGTGGAACAACGCCTACGAGGACGAGCGCGCCAAGATGCCGACCTTCGAGGAGGACGAGAAGGGCGTGGACACGAAGTTCCTCTCCCGCATGGAGGCCATCGGCCAGGAGAACGCCATCACGATCTCCCGCCGCCAGCCCGGCCAGGAGCAGGAGGTGGGGGACGTCTACGAACTGCCCATTACCGTCAACGACTGGGAGGGTTCGCTCGAGAACCTCGTGAAGTTCATATACGCCCTGGAGCGCGACGAGGAGTCGATGTTCGACCTCAGCGCGCTCACCATCAAGCCCTCCGCCGCCCACAGGGGCTACCTGAAGGGCTCTTTCACCCTCACGTGCGCATACATGCGCAACAAGGGCTTCGACGCAAAGCCCGCAAAGACCACTGGAAAGAAGTGACCACATGAGAAATAGGATCTTCGCCATATTCATGATCTTCGCCGCCGCAGCCTTCGCGCAGGGGAATACTCCGCTGCGTCGTCCAGGCGGTCTGCTGAACCGGCAGCGCGGCGGAGCCGCCGCGGCGCAGCAGGCTGAGACCACGAACGCCGCCGCCGAGGACGCGGTCAAGAACGCGCCGAAGGGCACGAACGGCGTGCCGGCCCTAGTGTTCGACAAGGCGCCTCTGGAACTCGTCCTCAAGGCGTACGCCGACCTTGTGCAGAGGACTATCATTCCTGCGCCGGATCTTCCCAAGGCGGAGATCACGCTCAAGTCGCTGGAGGGTCAGACTCTGGAGAAGGACGAGTACCTCGAGGCGATAGAGGTCGTCCTCGGCATGAACGGCGTGGTGCTCGAGCCGCGCGGCGATAAGTTCATGCGCGCCCTCGCCAAGAAGACCGTCCGCACCCAGGGCATACCCATCCTCCTCAAGAACAATGGCAATCTGCCGGAGCAGGGGCGCGTGGTGAGCCAGATGATCACGTTCCAGAACATCCTGGCGACCGAGGCGCAGAAGGCGCTAGAGGGATTCAAGGACCCCAACGGCCTCTTCCAGGTGTTCGAGCGCACGAACGCGATACTCGTCACCGACTCGCAGGAGAACATCAACCGCATGCTGGAGATAGTGCGCGAGATAGACGTAGCCTCGCCGGTGCAGGAGGATGTGTTCACCGTCCAGATCAAGTACGCCCTCGCCGCCGACATCAAGAAGGCGCTCGAGACGATAGTCACCGAGTCCCAGAAGGAGCAGCCAAAGGAGACCGTCACCACGAAGACGAGCGGCACGCCCGGCTTCACGCGCGGCCAGCCGTCGCAGCCTGGGAGCCGCCTCTTGAATCTCAACAACCGCCCTGGCGTGCAGCCTCCGCCGGAGGTCAAGCCGAACGAAACGCTCATGGCCGCGGTGTCCGACGCGGACCGCGGCATGATCCGCGGCAAGGTTCTGATTCTCGACGACGAACGCTCCAACAAGCTCATCATAATCACCTCAAAGGCCAACATGAAGTTCTTCGACAAGGTGATAGAGACGCTGGACGTGGAGACGACCCCGGACGTGCAGATCAAGGTGTTCCGCCTCAAGTACGCGGAGTGCGAGGACGTCGCCTCGATGCTGAACGACCTCATAGGCAACGCGTCTTCGGCGTCGTCGCAGACCAAGAACAACCAGAACACGGCGGCAGCCAACACTGCAGGCGGCAGCCGCAACCTCACTGCGGGCGGGGGGGCCGCGCAGCGCCCGCGAACGAAGACCTCCTCCGGCGCGCTCAACACGTCTAAGGTGGGCGAGCTCAACAAGGACAACTGCAAGGTCCTTGCGGACAAGCGAATCAACGGCGTCGTCGTCTATGCGCGTACGCAGGACATGAGCACTTTGAAGAAGATAATAGACGATATGGATGTGAAATTGTCGCAAGTGCTCATTGAGACGGTGATAATTGAGATATCTCTTAACGATGAACTTGCTACCGGCATTGATTGGGTTCAGAGGGGGCGTAGTCGATTCATGAATCAAGAAGTCGTTAACATGAAAGACCGTCTTGGACGAACGCTTTATTATCCATACAAGATAACTGGTACAGATTCAAGTGGATCTCCAATATATAGTACCTCAATCGTTGATTATGATGGAACGCCGGTTTTGGAGAAGACAGAAGGCGCCAGTGCCGTCGCGGCGAAAGTCTGGAGTGTTACCAAATCAATTGTTCGCGATGAAGGATTTATTAACAACAATAATTATGCGTTAGGTGGTGGCGGTAAAGCTTATGCCAGCGATTTGGAAAATCTGGTGTTAGATGCTGGGTCTGTATCGCCGATCGGCGCCGGGATCAATTATTTTCTTAAGAGCGACAGGCTGAATCTCGCCGCGGTGATCAAGGCGTCGAAAACGGACAGCAGGGCTAAATATATAGCTTCTCCGATAATCATGACGGTGGACAATAAAGAGGCGACTATAGATGCCACGGAGAACCGCCAGTTTGTCACAGGATGGACGGCCCAGTCTGGCTCGTATGGAAACAGTGGACAGCCGACTCCGAACTACAGTTCCAAGGACATAGGAATCAAGATAAAGGTGACGCCTAAGATCAATCCAAACGGCACGGTCATGTTGACGGTTGAGGAAGAGTATTCTCGATATGTCCCCGACGGACAGTCCATGTTGATTCCTGGGCAGTCGGCGACGACAAATGGCGCTAGCAGCTATGTGAAAGGAACGGTAGACCTTGCCGTCGAGCGTAAAATGGCGGCGGATATCCGTCTTGACAACGGCCAGACAGTTGTGTTCGGGGGACTAACCGAAACGTCTACGTCTGAAAGCGAGGTGGGCATCCCCATATTGAAGGATATTCCCTGGATAGGCAAGTGGTTGTTTAGCGATGTCAATCAAACCGAGACGCGTAAGGAGCTTCTTGTTTTTATGACGCCATATGTGCTTGACGATGCGGATGCCGCCCAGGCCGAGGCGTTTCGCCGCAAGAAGACGCTCAGCGATCCTCGTCCTTGGGAAGATCATGGCTGGAGCGCGAGCGAACTCGCAGATCCCGTCTCCAAGGCGGAGCAGCTGCGCAGGTTCAAGGACGAGTGGAAGCGCCAGGACGAGGAGCGCAAGACGAAGCTCGCAATCGAGAAGTCGAAGATCGACCGTGCAAAGGCCCTTGAGAAGATGGACGAGAAGGAGCGCAAGTTCTGGCTTGAGCTTCACAAGGACGAGCTTGAGAAGGAGGAGAAGGAGGCGTTTGAGAAGCAGATGGAGGAGCAGAAGGACCTTCAGGATCTCGCCGCGTCGCTTCGCGCCAAGAAGCTCGAGAAGGCCGAGGAGAAGCTCAAGGCCGAGGCCAGGGCCACCAAGGGCGAGACGGAGCACGAAAGGCTGAAGAAAGAGAAGGAAGCTAAAAGTGAAGAGGGGAAAGTGAATAGCGAATCCTCCTCCGCCAAGGCTTCCTCCTCCGCCAAGGCTACGGAGGACAAGCCGGAGGGCAAGACGGGTGCGTCGAACCTCTAGGACGACAAAGCAGACGCAACTTTCCACTTTCCGCAGAGCGGCCGTTTTGGTAAAATAGCCGCATGAAAACACATCTTGCATTAGTAGTCGCACTTGGCGCCGCCGCTGCGTTGGCGCAGACGATATCCGTCAAATCGCCCGACGGAATGAACGAAATAGTCCTGCACACGGAGGGCGGCCTCTTGTACAGTGTGCGCCGGGGCGGCAAGACGCTCATCGCCCCCACGCCGCTTTCGCTGACGATCGAGGGCAAGGGCGTCCTGGGGGCCGCAGGCGCCAAGGTGGAGAAGCATGAGACCACGCCGATCCGCGGAACGATCGCGACGCCGCTTTACAAGAAGGCGTCCGTGTGCGAGGACGCGACCGAGACAGTGGTTTCGTTCCAGGGCGGATGGAAAGTGGTTTTGCGCGCGCGTAACGACGGCGTGGCGTACCGTTTCGAGACGACTTTCCCTGGACGAGTGAAGGTGCTGTCTGAGAAGGCGGGCGTCTCTTTCCCGTCCACGAACGTGACGGCGTACGTCAACTTCGAGCACGGCGCCTACAAGGGCGACAAGCTCCAGAACAGCTGGGAGACGGTGACGAAGAAGCTTCCGGTGGGCTCCATTCCGTCCGAGAAGGAGCACCTCTGCTATCTGCCGCTTCTGGCGCAGTACGAGGACGGAACGTGCCTGGTTGTGGAGGAGAGCGACCTGCTGGACTATCCCGGCTGGAACCTCGCCAGGAAGGACGGCGACAAGCTGCGCCTCTCGGCGTGCATGGCGAAGTACCCCGATCCGCAGTCCGTCACGAACAACCAGCGCCAGCGCAGAATCGGGAAGCGCTTCGACTATCTGGCGGAGACTGCGGGGACGCGCTCCTACCCGTGGCGGGTCTTCGCCATCGCTCCGTGCGCCGCGAAGCTCGTGGAGGGCGACATCGTGTACGCCCTCGCCTCGCCGTGCAGGCTGCAGGACATCTCGTGGATCAAGCCCGGCAAGGTGGCGTGGGACTGGTGGAACGACTGGAACGTCTCGGGCGTGGACTTCCGCGCCGGCTGCAACACGGCCACGTACAAGCACTACATCGACTTCGCGTCGGAGAACGGAGTCGATTATGTGATAATGGACGAAGGCTGGTCCAAGGCCCTCAAGGTGATGGAGATCAACCCGGAGATCGACATGAAGGGGATCGTTGCGCACGGCGAAAAGCGCGGAGTGGGCATCATCCTGTGGTGCAGCTGGCCGCAGCTCGTTGGCCGCCAGCACGAGGTGTTCAGGCGCTACGCGGGGCTGGGGGTGAAGGGGTTCAAGATCGACTTCATGGACCGCGACGACCAGTTCGTGGAGCGGTATCTTGAGGAGACGGCGCAGATCGCCGCGCAGTACAGGCTGCTCGTGGACTACCACGGAATGCACAAGCCCACCGGACTGCACCGCGCCTACCCCAACATCCTGAACTACGAGGGCGTGTACGGCCTTGAGCAGATGAAGTGGACGGATTTCGACGACATGCCCGGCAGCGACGTCAAGACGGTCTTCGTGCGCATGAGCGCGGGCCCGCTGGACTACACCCCCGGCGCGATGATCAACCAGACGCGCAAGGGCTTCAAGGCGAACTGGGCTCTGCCGACGTCGCAGGGCACGCGCTGCCATCAGATGGCGCTGTTCGCCCTCTTCGAGGCGCCGCTGCAGATGCTCTGCGACTCCCCCACGCAGTACCGCCGCAACCAGCAGTGCTTTGACTTCATGCGCGCAGTTCCGACGGTGTGGGACGAGACTGTGGGCCTGGCGGGCGACCTGGACAAGTTCGCCGCTGTGGCGCGGCGCAAGGGGGATGTGTGGTACGTCTCGGCCATCTGCGGGTGGAAGCCGCAGACGCTCAAGCTCCCCACCGCCTTCCTAGGCGAGGGGAAGTGGAAGGCGGAGATATTCGAGGACGGCATCAACGCCGACCGCGACGCCACGGACTACGTGCGGCGCGAGGCCGTGATCAAGGGCGGCGACGTGCTGGAGGCCAAGATGTCGGCCGGCGGTGGTTTCACCGCGCGCCTTGAGAAGAAGACGGGCTGGTTCTGATGGGCGAAGAGGCCGCGAGAGGGACAGGGGACGTCTGGAGCGCGGCGCGCGAAGTGCTGGGCGGCGGCACGCTAAGCGTCATTTTGCCCGTGCACAACCTCGGCGGCGAGATCGCGCGCAATCTGGGCGCGGTGGACGACTGTCTTTCGGAGGGCGGATTCTCCTACGAGCTTGTGCCGGTGGACGACGGCAGCTTAGACGCCTCCGCCGACGAGATACGTCGCTATGCCGCCGGGCGCAACGGTGCCGTCGCCCCCGTTCTGATCGCGCAGAACGCCGGCAAGGGCAATGCGCTCAAGGCCGGCTTCCGCGCCTCGCGCGGAGAGTTCGTGCTGTTGCTGGACGGCGACCTCGACATCGCCCCGCGCATGCTGCCGCGCTTTTTCGAGGAGATGCGGCGCACCGGCGCCGACATCGTTGTGGGATCCAAGCGCCATCCCGACTCCATTGTGCAGTATCCTTGGCACCGCCGCCTCGCAAGCGCGGTCTATTTCGGACTGGTGAAGCTTTTCATAGGCCTGCCGATCACCGACACTCAGACCGGCATGAAGCTCTTCCGGCGCCGCCCTCTCGGCGAGGCCCTTGACCGGATGCTCGTGAAGACATATGCCTTCGACCTGGAGCTGCTGGCCATCGCCTACGGACGCGGCGCGAAGATAGCCGAGGCCCCGGTGGAGATCCGCTTCGGGCAGAAGTTCGGCGCCCTGAAGGCCCGCACAGTCCGCGACATGGGCGCCGACACGCTCGCGGTGTTCTACCGTCTGCGTCTGCTGAGATACTACGCGAAGGTTGAGGTTCCGCCGCCCCAGGACAGGCCGCCGCGCGTATCTGTGGTGATAGCATGCCCGTCGCGCAGCTGGATGCTTGACGAGTGTCTCGCCGCGATGGGCCGCCAGACGCATCGCGACTTCGAGGTTATCGTGCTGCCGGACGAACCGTGCGACATCCCCGTTCCGGAGGGTCTGACTCCTGAGCAGCTCGTCGTACTGCCCACCGGCAAGGTGCGTCCCGCCGAAAAGCGCAATTTGGGCATTGAAAAGGCCACCGGCCCCGTGGTGGCGTTCATAGACGACGACGCCTACCCCGACCCGCGCTGGCTTGAGAACGCCGTCAAGTACTTCTCCGAGCCGTCGATCGGCGGCGTCGGGGGGCCGGGTGTCACTCCGCCGGGAGATTCCTTCCTCGCGAAATGCGGCGGTCGCGTCTACGAGAACGTGTTCGTCTCCGGCAGCTACCGCTATCGCTATCTGGGCGGGAGGGTGCGTCTGGACGTGGACGACTATCCAAGTTGCAATCTCTTTGTGCGGACCGATCTTCTGCGCAAGATAGGCGGTTACAGAGTGGATTTCTGGCCGGGGGAGGACACGCTTCTCTGCGAGGCTATAGCGCTCGGCGAGCACAAGCGGATAGTTTACGATCCCTGGGTGCTCGTCTACCACCACCGCCGTCGTCTCTTCGCGCCGCATCTGAGGCAGCTAGGCCGCTATGGTTTCCACAGAGGCTATTTCGTCAAGCGCTTCCCTGCCACGAGCAGGAGGGTGGGCTACTTCGTCCCGACTGCGTTCGTCCTGTATCTTCTTGGGCTCGCGGGGTTCTTCGCGTACCGCCATTTCGTGGGCGGCGGGCAGTTGGGGCCGATTGCGGCGCTTGCGGCGTCGCCGCTCGTCTTCTACGTCCTTCTCACCTGCCTCTCGTCGTTCTCGTTCAATCCTGTGAAGTGGCTGTTGACGTGGCTTGGCGTGTTTCTGTCGCACGTGTGGTACGGAGTGCAGTTCGCCCGCGGGATCTGCGCGCGCCGCGCGCCGTGCGAGTTCATCGGCAAGGACCACGCGGGAGGAGGTTGAGATTCGCCGATCGTCTTAGGCGGAAAATGGCGGAGAGGGAGGGATTCGAACCCCCGGACCCTTGCGGGTCAACGGTTTTCAAGACCGCCGCGATCGACCACTCCGCCACCTCTCCTTTCGAATGGACGCAGATTATACCATAGCCCGCGGCGGAATGCAATCCACTACCATCCACCAACCACCAATTTACAGGCAAGACGCAACATGAACGACGTGAACACGCGCGATTCGATAGTGATCGTGGAGGACGACCCCACGATCCGCTGCATACTCGAAATGGCCCTCAAGGGCGCCGGATACGTGCATGTGCAGAGCGCTGCGCGCGGCGACGACGGCCTCGCGCTCGTGCGGCGCACGCGCCCGTCGCTCCTGATCCTCGATCTTATGCTGCCGGGTCTCGACGGTCTGGAAGTGTGCCGCGCGGTGCGTGCTTCCCAGGAGCTGGCGGACACGCGCATACTCATGCTCACCGCCCGCTCCGAGAACGCGGACGTCGTGCGTGGTCTGGAACTGGGCGCCGACGACTACGTTACCAAGCCCTTCGACCGCGCCGTGCTGCTCGCCCGCATACGCGCCGTCCTGCGCCGCGGCGACGCCGTGGCGGAAGGCCGCCCCTTCGACGGCCTCCTGCTCGACGAGCAGGCGTTCTCTGCGAAGCTGAACGGCCGCGACATCTCGCTCACTCCGGCCGAATTCCGGATGCTCGCCCTGCTCGTCTCCCGTCCGGGGCGCGTCTATCCCCGCGCGCGCATCCTCGACGCCATGCAGACCGATGCCGCGAAGGACGCCGTCACGGAGCGCACGGTCGACGTCCTGATGGTCGGTCTGCGAAAGAAGCTCGGCCCCTGGGCCGCCCACATAGAGACGATACGCGGCGTGGGATACAGAGTTAAGGGTTGAGAGTTAAGAGTTGAGAGTTTAACCTAAAATCCTCTGTTAAAATCTCACGCAGAGTCGCAGAGAGGCAGAGAACGCAGAGATTATTTCAGAAGATTTAAAAGAGTGGAAGTTATGAAGAGAAGTAATCCAAGTATTCGTTTCACCCAATTGGTGAAAAGGGAAAAGGCCGAATCAAGAGAGATGTTCTCTTTAAACTCTGCGCTCTCTGCGCCTCTGCGTGAGATATAAGGGCAGGTGGGCTGGATCAAGTGAGGAATTTAGGTTTAAAATTAAGAGTGAAAGGTGTTCAACTACCCAACCACCCAACCACCTAACTATCTCTCAGATGAACTTGTCGCGATCAGGAATAGTCCCGTGCGTGACGGCCGCAGCCGCCCTCGCCGCCTTCGCCGTGGTGCTGGTGCGCGCCATCGCCGCATTCCACACGTCGGTCGACGAATGGGCCGCCCGCGACCTGGCCGGGCAGACCGAGCTCGCCGCCAGGATGATAGGCGAGCACTACGGCACAGGCGACATCGGCCGCATCCGCGCATTCGGCGAAGAGCACCGCGCCGAGGGGATGCGCCTGACTCTCTTCGGGCGGACGGGCAAGCCCATCTACGACTCCCACGTCGCCGTGCTGGGCGACCATGCGGACCGCCCCGAGATAGACGCCGCGCGGCGTTCCGGCAGGGGCACGGCGCTGAGGAGGTCCGTCTCCACCGGCGAGAACACGCTGTACTGCGCGCACAACGCCGGTGGCTTCATCGTGCGCCTGGCGATTCCGTACGACGGCCTCATCGAACCCGTGCGCCGTGCCCACACGGGCCTGCTCGTAGCCGGCTTCGCGGGCGCCTGCGGCCTGCTTCTCATCTTCCTGTTCACGGACCGCCTTGCCGCGCGCGCGCGTACCCTCGCCCGCGAACGCGACGAGAATGCGCGCCGTCTCGCCGAGATGGAGCGACGCGAGGCGTTCCGCCGCGACTTCGTGGCGAACGTCACGCACGAGATAAAGACGCCTGTGACCGGCATCCTCGCGGCGGCGGACATGCTTTCCGACGCGTCCCTCCCCGCCGCCGACCGCCAGACGCTCCTTGATCTGCTAAAGCGCGAGTCGCACCGCCTCGACGCCCTCGCCCACGACGTCCTGGACCTCGCCCGACTCGAGCATGAGCGTGCCGAGGACCGCCGGTCGTTCTCGGCCGCCGACCTCGCCGATGTCCTCGACGCCGTCCGCGCCCGTCTCCAGCCGCGTGCCGATGCCACGGGTGTGCGGCTCGTGGTGGACGCACCCTCTCCGCTGCCGTTCGTCTGCGACGCCGGGCTTCTCGAGCAGGCCCTTTCAAACCTCGTGGACAACGCGCTCAAGTACAGCGGATCGCTCGACATCGTCCTTTCCGCCCGAGTCGACGCCTCCCGCGCCGTCCTTGCCGTGGAGGACCACGGTGCCGGCATTCCCGAAGAGCATCGCGCTCGCATATTCGAACGCTTCTACCGCGTCGACAAGGACCGTAGCCGCACGTGCGGCGGCACCGGCCTGGGCCTTGCGATAGTGAAGCACATCGCCCGCCTCCACGGCGGCGAAGCCACGCTTTCCACGCCCCCCGGAGGCGGCTGCCGGTTCGAACTCTCGCTCGCCGCCGAGTCTCCGCGGAGAGAGGCGACATGAAGGATGAAGATCGCATGTGTTTCAGGGGTTTGCGCGACTTGGCGGTGAAGGCAGTGGTCGCGCTGAGAGGTCCGTTCCGCGCCGCCTGGCCGTTCATGGCCGTGTTCGCGGCCGTGGCGCTCCTCGACTTCCTGCTTCAGAGGCAGGCGCGCTCCCAGCTGGAGGAATATCTATTCGAACCGTTGTCCTATGCGCTGGAGGCTGCGGGCGTCTCGTTGAAATGGGGGTTGCTCCTCGCCGCCCCGGCTCTTCTGCTGGGAAGGCGGGCGAAGGCGCTTTATCTGGCCCTCTGGCCGTATCTTGTGGTGGTGGAGACTGTGGAGGCGGTGGCGCGGCATTCATACAGCATGTCGCTCGACGGCGACTGGCTGATGATTCTCCGCTCGAGCTCCTGGACGGAGATGCGGGAGTTTCTGTGGCAGTTCGGAGGCGTCGGCATCGCAGTAGTCGCCGTCTCGTCGCTTGCCGTGCTCGCCGCGGGGTGGATGTTTTTCGCCCGAATGCGGTATCCGGCGTCGTGCAAGACGTCGGTCTTGGCCGGAGTGCTGTGCTGCATGCCGTTCGCGGTGTCCAACCTTCTGCTGACGAACCCCCTATGTGCGGGAAACGAAGTGATGTTCACTTTCCTTCCCATAGACACCGTCCACAACCACGCGCTCTATTCGGACATCGCGCGCACGGCCAGCGAACCGCGCCTGCCTGTCTGCACATATGCCGATCCCAAGGCCGTCGCCGAGACGCTGGGCGTGGTGGTGGCCGGCGAGTCTGCCACGCGTTCGCACTGGCACCTCTACGGCTACGAACGCCCCACCACCCCGATGATGGACGCGATCAGGGACGAGCTTGTGGTGTTCCGCGACGTGCGCGCCGTCCACGCCTCGACCGGCAAGTCGCTGCGTGACGTCTTCACCGAGGCGTCGCGGGAGAATCCCCTTGAGACGCGTTCCACGTTCGCCCAGCAGTGCGCCGCCGCCGGCTACCGCTGCGAACTCTTCTCCGCCCAGACGCGGTGGGGGCGCTGGGAGGGCATCGAGACGATGCTGTTCGCAGGCTGCGCGGAGAAGCGCTATCTCCGCGAACAGCCCGACGCGTCCGACGGCGACGTCCACGACGACGCGCTACTCGCCCTCGCAGACAAGTCCATACGCGCCCCTTCGCCTCCTGGCAGGATCGTGTTCCTCCATCTCATGGGCTCGCACGCCCCACCGCTCTTTCGCTACCCTTTGAAGCGTTCGGTATACCCGCGATACGAAGGCGATCTGCCGCCTGGCGTGACGGATCCTGAACAGGCCGCCAGGACGGATCTCTACGACAACACCATAGCATTCACCGACTTTGTGCTCGGCGAGACGATCGACACGCTCAGGCGGCTCAAGCGCCCGTCGTTCTTCGTCTACTTCTCGGACCACGGAGAAAGCCCGTCTTCGCCAAACTGGCGTGACGCCTCTTCGCCAGATCTTTTCGCCGTTCCTCTCATAGTCTGGTTCTCTCCAGAATACCGTGCGCAGCACACCGAGGCGGTCGCAGCCGTCTCAGCACTGGCGGAGGATCCTCTTGAGCTGGATCGTCTGCTGCCGATCCTCCGTGTCCTTGCGCTCCTCGATGTTCCTGCCCACTGGCGGTGAGCCGTTGGATTTGGTAAAATCTCCGTCATGAAAACATCCATTATGCTACTATGCGCCGCCGTTTGTGCGCGTCTCCTGGCGTTCGACGCCTCAGAATGCGGCTTCTCGCCCGACGCCACGGGCAAGGCCAACACAGCCGCCCTCCAGCGCGCCTTCGACCGCGGAGGCACCATCACCGTGGAGCGGCCCGGCCGATACAAGATTGCCGACACGGTGTTCATCGGCGACAACACCACCCTCATCTGCGGAGCGGGCGTCGTGTTCGTGAAGTCCGACGAAGGCAAAAAATTCGCGCAGGTGATCCTCAACAAGGGCGCGCTCACGAAGACATGGAACAGGAACATCGAGATCACAGGCCTCGAGATATCCGTCAACGGCATGGACCACAACGACTGGAAGGTGTTCGGCCTTAGAGGCCATCTCGCCTTCTTCTACGCGAAGGACGTGCGCATCAACCGGTTCCGCTGCCTGGACCTCGGAAGGGGGCAGTACTGCATCCACATCTGCACGTTCGAGGACGTGATCGTCGACGACGTCAAGATCTTCGGCTGGAAGGACGGCGTCCACTTCGGGCGCGGCAAACGCTTCACGATCCGCAACGGCGTGTTCGACACAGGCGACGACCCGATCGCCCTCAACGCCCACGACTACTCCTCCGGCAACCCGGAACTCGGCTGGATCGAGGACGGCGTGATAGAGAACTGCCACGATCTCGACAATCCGCAGCGGCGCGTGGGATACTTCTGCCGCATCCTAGCGGGCGCGTGGTGCGACTGGAAGGAGGGGATGGTTGTCCAGCAGGGGGACAGCGTCGTCTCCGGCGGAACGCTCTACCGCGTCTCGATGCACGTGGACGGCAAGACCTACGTCTCCAAGACGCGCCCGACGCACAAGAAGGGCCAGGTGAAGCTCGACGGCATCAACTGGGTGTGGGTGCAGGACGAACCCGTCTATGAGTGCGGTGTGAGGAACGTCGTCTTCCGCGACATCTTCCTGCACCAGCCGCGCACGGCGTTCTCCGTGCACTTCGACATGGGCAAGTACTCGCGCTCCTACTATCCGGGAGCGAAGCCGCCGAAGCAGGAGGGGATTGTGTTCGACAACGTTCAGGTGCTTTACACCAACAAGGTCACGTTCCTGAACGTGGCCACGCCCGTGGATTCGCTTTCCATCAACAACTGCACGCTGCGAGAGAACTGCATCAGCTTTGTCTCCAACAAGGCAATGCAGGACTATGGCCCCACGAAGATACAGATGAACGGCTGCAGGTTCTACGCGAAGGGGAAGTGGGAGCTCGTGAGGAACTCGATAGCCAACAAGCGCGTGGAACTTGTGACGACGGGTTCGATGACGTATGATCCGGCTTTCTCCGCCTCGGTGTCGAAGGCGGGCGCAATAAAGGCGGACAGCGATTTACCAGGACTGAGGAAGTAGTTGATGGTCGCGAAGGAGATGCGCGACAATTGAGAGAGGAAACATGAAAGATAAATTCAGGCGATACATGCGCGCCCTCGCAGGGGCGATGCGCCAGGACCTGCCAGACGTCACGGACGCACGGGCGGAGTTCGCAGTGGACGACATCCCCTACGTGTTCACGGCGGATGCAGAAGCCCCGGCCATCTTCGCCTGCGCCGTGATCGGCGCGCTGCCCCGGGACGAGGCGGCACGCGTACGCGTGTTCGCGAAGCTGCTGCATGCGCAGTTCTGCTTTTCGGAGTCATGCGGCTTCAGCTTCGGCGTAGATGCGGAGGACTCGTTCGTGCTCCTCCAGTCGCTGGTCAACCCCGAGTGCGTCGATGAGCGGCATTACGTCGAACTGATGGAGAAATTCGTCCAGACGGCGAACGTCTGGTCGAAGCGCATCGGGGAGTCCTCTTCCGATGAAGTCGCTGTGGACAAGGGGGGGACGGGGATTCCTCCTCCGTCGACAAGCGGGGAACTGGGAACGGGAGTCGTGTCCGATTTCGCCATTCAAGTGTAACCTCTGGCAAAAGGGTGCCTGTTCGCATCCGCAAACGGTTTGAAATGCGCGGACATCGTGGACTTTGCGTGAGAAAACCTATGCTTCCGTCCATGGCAGGCGCAACTCTTTCGCGGGATTCGGATTGCGGGTGTAACTTTTGCCGATCTGCTGTGCAATCAGAACAGAAAGTCAATTTCAATAAAATAGCTAAACCATGCCAATAGACATCAGCGCATTCCGTTCTATCGCCGCGCAGAGTCCGGACAGGCTCGTTTACGTGCAGGGCGACCAGCTAAAGTCCGCGAAGACGCAGGGTTCGCTGGACATCGAGGCGTTCAAGGCGGCGACGAACGCCTTTCTAGACGCATACAAGGAGCACTACGGCGCGGCGCTTGGGCAGATGGCCCGCAATACGCTGCAGGAATTTGTGGAGGCGGGACGGCCGATCTCCGCAAGCGTGGTGCGCCAGCTCATCAAGTTCGCCGACGACCGCCTGGGCTCCGGCAGCTGCGTGAAGGTGGGGGATGCGACGGTGAACCTCGCGAAGCTCGGCACCGACAAGATGCTTTTCACGGGCTTCTTCACCTCCACGAAGATCCGCAACGCCCAGACGGGCGGTGCAAAGGCGGCATCCGCGACGTTCACCGCCCTCGCGCCGGCGGAAAGCGGCAAGGTCGACGTCCCCGCGCTCATGCGCCACCTCAACACGCTGCACGTCTATGTCGCCCGCGAAATGGCGGTTACGCCGCCGCCCGAGCCGGATCCCGTCCTGCCGTCTGACGCGACGGGCGAAGTCCATCCCGCCGAGGTCATGGTCCAGGATCGGGAGACGAAGCTTTTCGAGAAGTACCTCTTCAAGGCCATCGACGGCCTTGACAACAATGCGCTCTCAAACGTCTACCAGGGGCTTGTCTCCCGCGAAACCGGGGAGCTGAAGAAGGAGTGCTCCCGCATCCTGTCGCATCCCGACGCCGATTCTAACGCCCGTGCCATGGCCGAGAAGCTTTTCACCGACCTGTGCCGCATGGAGGCCCTGGTCGTTTCGGAGGTGTCGCGGCGCATGGAGATCGCGCGGACGCCGGAGAGCGAGGTCCAGAAAGTCCCGAGCCTGATGGAGCGCTACTGCGGCGACGGCGAGGCGGCGGCCAACCGCTTCGGCGGCGACAAGGACATGACGACGCTCAACCTGGGGATCATGACGCGCACGGCGGCGGAGGGCTCCATCGTCGCGGGACGCGCCGACGCCAGCACCAACGCCATCCTCAAGAAGCGCGGAATGGACCAGGTGGACTCGAAGAAGATAGGCGACATGATCCGCGGCAACGAACTTACGATCAACATGCATCTCGGTGCGGTCATGGGCTGGCGGCGGAACGGCACGACCACGGATTCGCTTTTCAAGAAGCCGAACGCGCAGCTCATCAACACCTTCCAGTCCAAGGAGGAGCAGGGGCTGGCGCTCGACGGGACGGGCTACCTGAAGCTCCGCAACCAGGTGGAGAGGAGCTTCTTCCCCGAATACGCCCAGGCGCCCATCAAGGGCAAGGACCGTCCGGTTTACGGCGCGCTCAACACGAAGAATTTCACCGCCGGCGCGGCGGACACCAACAACGACGACTACGGGCGCACCGTGATCGTCCTCAAGCCGCACGTCAAGAAGCAGTGTACGTACACGCTCGACGACACCTTCTTCGTCAACGCCCTCAAACTCACGCCCGACATGCGCGCGAAGGTCGAAGAGGACCTAGTGGCCGCTTTCGCCGCCCGCCTGAAAGACCCGGAGGCCGCGCTCGTGGCGATCCGCGGGAAATCCCCCATCGCCACCGCCTTCAAAGGCTGCGCCGACGGCAAGATGCTATACACCGCCGCCGGGGACGTGGCCAAGGCCGCCGCGTCGGCGTTCAACGCGTACCGTGCCGACGGCGCGCCGGAATTCGACGACGACGAAATCCTCGGCTACCTGACCGAAAAATACGCCGACCGCGACGGCAACCGCAAGCAGGTCGCCACCTACGACAACGTCGAGAACCTGCTCGACGGCAGGGGGGAGTTCACCGCGCTCAACATGGGCATCGCCACGATGAAGCGACAGGCGGACCCCTCCACCCACCTGGCGTTCCACGGCGTGAACTACATCGAGGCGCAGTTCCACGGCCCGATCGCGCTGGACCGCGACGTCGAGGAGATACGCATCAACATTAGAGACATCGAAGACCGCGCAGACGCGCTCTACGACAAGCTTTCTCCTGAGGAGAAGGAGTCCGTCGAGAACGACCCCGCGCTTGGCGAGACGGCCGACGACCGCAGGGATGCCTGGGTGCAGGCGCGATTCGACGAAATCACGGCGCAAATCAAGGAAGAGACGAAAGACGCGCCCTTCAAGGTGACGTTCTACGATTCGTACGAGATCGGCAAAAGGGAGAAGAAACTCCTTTCGGACAACTTTGACAGCAACACCATCGAAACGGTCAAGCTCATCAAGGACGACCTGGTGGAATACGCGAACTCGCTTTTCAGCGACGAAGGCCGCGCCAGACTCATCGCCTTGGGAATCGACGGCGCCTCCACCGACGTGAAAACGGCCCAGCGGCTCTGGGGAGAGAAGCTCGAGAACGCCCCTGCATGGTTCTTCGCCGAAATCGACAACATCATCCGCGAGGAAATCGCCAAGATCGGAGTGCAGGCAGACGGCGCAAAGTCGACGGCTGAAGTGGACAGCAACATCAAGGGGATAATGATAACCGTATTTCCGCGCATCAGAGGGGTTGTCGAAAAGCTGGACGCACTGGGCGTCCAGGATCGTGCCGAACGCGATTCAATTCTGAAGAACGCCATCGAATCGCAGGTGTCGGCCGGCGACGCTCTTGATTCGTTCGTTGCGCATGCCGTCACGACGAAGGCCGCGCTGGCCGACATTCCCGCGCTCGTGCTGGAAACGTTCGAGAAGGACATTCCCAACGGCACCGCTCTCCTGCGGGCGGCCTACAACGGCCTCCCGCCCGTCGGCGGACGCGCGCTCGACAAGCTCACCTCGCTCCTCCAGATCGAAATCAGGGAAATCAAGAACGACATCATCGAAAGAAACATTTTCGCAGCCGACGCCACGCCGGAGAAAATCCGCGAGCGTCTCCGCAAGAAAGTCGTGCAGCCGTTCGTGGAGAAGAAGGCGATGTTGCTGGCCAGCCAGGCCAACTGGAAGTTCCCGTCGAACGAAGAGCGCAACGCCTTCCTCTCCTGGGCCGTGAACGCCGGCAGCCTGCGCTACATGGAGGAGTTCAAGGGCGTCTACGAAGCGTCCACGAAGCTGACGGACGCACTTGCGGCGAAGCTCGCCGGCAACGCCACGCCCACGGCGCAGGACATCCTTGACGCCTTCAAGTCCTTCTATCCGACCTGCCGCGAATACATCAAGCTCGATGAACCCAACCACGGCGAATACGGCCCGGACGACTACAACGCCGCCATCGCGCGCGCCGTCTCCGTGGCCATGAGCCGACTCGCGGTTCGTCTGGGCGGCGAAGCGATGACACGCCTCGCGGCCGCGTTCGATGGCACGGAATCCCGTGCGCTCTTCTCCGGAGTGGCGGCGACGGTGGGCAAGATTCCCGCCCGCACGCATATGGAAGGCGGCGACTTCTCGCATTTCTGGACGTTCATGGACACGTTCTACCAGCGTCTGCCCGAAAAGTTCGGAGCTTCCCTGGAGTATCCCGGGATAACCGCATCCGCGAAATTCGAGGCCATTCCGCCCGCCGTGCGGCAGATGATGCGCCAGATCAATCCGGCGCAGGCCGACGAACTCGACGAGACCCCCTACAACCCGAGACCCGACGGCATGGCCAGCTTCCCGCGCATCGCCCCGCCCGCAAATCTTGCGGGGATGCCGCAGGGCAATGCCGGACGCAAGGCGTTCCTCCTTGAGATGCTGCCCATCTACCGCACGCACGAGGCGACGTTCGACAAGGGCGTGAACTACCACGGGCGCACCCACGCCACGCGGGCCTTCGTGCTGGGAATCGCGATGTCGAACATCCTCTCCGCCAAGGGCGTGAAGGTCGACAAGAACGCCGTCGCCGTCGGCATCGCCGGACACGACACCGGGCGCACGGCGAACGGGAGCGACACCGAGGAGTCGGAGAACCGCTCCGCAAACGTCACGCTTGAAACTCTCGACCGCATGATGCCCGGCGCGCCCGGCGTGGCGTGGAAGAGCCAGGTCGCGACCAACATCGCGGCGGGGCATGGTCCGCAGGCCGACCGGATGCGCTCCATCGAGGGGTATCTCCTCAAGTCCGCGGATTCGCTGGACTACAGCCGCGTCGGCCCGCTCGACCCTAAGCGTTTCCCGTTCCTTCGCGAGGTTCTCGTGACCGAGGATGGAGTGATCGTCCCGGCGGACGAGGAGCTGCGCAGCCAGTTAATGAAGGAGGCCGAGCATCTCACCAACCTCACCTCGCCGCGCGCCGCGCGAATGGCCGAGCTGAGCCGTATCCAGGAAGAAATCGCCAACCTGCCCGACGGGCCGGAACGCAGCGCGAAGCTCGCCGAGAGGGAAATGCTCGTGGCCGAAATGCGACGTCTGGAGACGGAGCAGACCGAGACGATGTCCGACGCGCAGATCGTGGAGATGGTGGAGAAGGCCATCCGCGACAACCCCAAAGACTTCCCGTTGCTCACCAAGTACTACCTCGACGCGGAGTAGTCGCAGCCCGGCAGATGCCGGTAGGCGCGGGACTGGAAGCCCAATATCTCATGATTCCCGCCACAAGTCGGCGTAAACATGGTATAATCTACGCGCTTGGAAGAGGAGCTACATGGAATTCGATGAACTGGTGAAGTCTCTTGGCGGGAAGCTGGGCGCCGCGCTTGTCTGCGCGGCGGCGCTGTGCGGCTGCACCACGCGGCACTACATCGCGGACGCAAAGCATCCGGACGTGGTGGTGACGGAGCGGGGTCAGCTCGAGTTCTGCGGCGAGCGCATCGATCCGGACGATCTGCCGGCCGCGCTCAAGGACGTCGGTTACTCGAAGGAGGACACGATCAACATACGCGTCCCGGCCGACAGCGACTACCGTCTGCCATACTACGTGATGGGCGTCCTCGCGAAGAGCGGCTATAGGCGGCCGGTGATGGTGAAGGAGCGCAGGACGTACACCGTGACGGGCGCCGGCGCACGTGCGGCCTCCATGCCTGGAGACCGCACGGTGGACGGTCTGCTGAAAAAACAGCAGCCCGCGCCCCAGGGCCGCGTGACATACCCTAGGCGCTGATCAAAGAATGTTTCGCTAAATAATTGTTTTTTTATGTTTCGCGCGCGCGCACGTGCGCGAAGTATGGTATAATACGGCTACAAAGCAAACCATAAGGAAACGAAATGTCCGAAGACAACGTGACCGACGTCGAGAACAGCGCCGAAGAGGCCCAGCCGACCGGAGAGTACAACGCCGCAAATATCTCCGTGCTGGAGGGCATGGAGGCGGTGCGCAAACGCCCCGCCATGTACATCGGCGACACAGGCGAACGCGGCTACCACCATCTTGTGTACGAGGTGGTGGACAACTCCATCGACGAGGCTCTCGCCGGATTCTGCTCGCAGATCGACGTGACCATAAATCCCGACGGTTCGCTCACCGTTGCGGACAACGGCCGCGGCATTCCCGTGGACATGCACCCCACCCAGCACCGTCCCGCAATCGAGGTGGTGCTGACGATCCTCCACGCTGGCGGCAAGTTCGACGGATCCAACTACAAGGTCTCCGGCGGTCTGCACGGCGTGGGCGTCTCGTGCGTGAACGCCCTCTCCGAGTGGATGAAGGTGGAGGTGATGCGCGACGGCAAGATACACCACATCGAGTTCTCCCGCGGCCATGTCACGCGGCCCCTCGAAGTCGTGGGCGAATGCGGCGACGAGACGGGGACCACGGTCACGTTCTTCCCCGACCACACGATCTTCACCTGCCACGCCTTCAAGTGGGAGATACTCGTCTCCCGCCTCCGCGAGCTCGCCTTCCTCAACAAGGGCGTGCGCATACACTTCAAGGACGCCGAGAACGAGAACGGCCACGAGGAGACGTTCCACTACGAGGGCGGAATCGACGAGTTCACCGCCTACCTCAACGCGAACAAGAAGCCCATATCTCCCGTGATCCACTTCGAGGGCCAGGGCCAGGGCACCACCGGCGTCGTGCAGGCCGAGATCTCGATGCAGTACGTCGACACGTACTCCACCATCGAGCAGACGTACTGCAACAACATCCACACCATCGAGGGCGGCACCCACCTCTCCGGCTTCCGCAGCGCCCTTACGCGCACCATCAACAAGTACGGCCGCGAGAACAAGCTCATCAAGGAGAAGGACACGCTCCAGGGCGAGGACATGCGCGAGGGCCTCACGGTGATCGTCTCCGTGAAGGTCCCGCAGCCGCAGTTCGAGGGCCAGACCAAGACGAAGCTCGGCAACGGCGAGGTCGAGGGCATCGTCTCGTCCATCGTCAACGACAAGCTCACGACATTCTTCGAGGAGAACCCGGCCGTCGCCAAGGTGGTGATCGAGAAGACCCTCCTCGCATGCCGCGCCCGCGAGGCCGCGCGCGCCGCCCGCGAGAACACCCGCCGCAAGGGCGTGATGGACGGCCTCTCCCTCCCCGGCAAGCTCCGCGACTGCTCCGAGCGCGACCCCGCCAAGACGGAGCTCTACCTCGTGGAGGGCGACTCCGCCGGCGGCTCCGCCTGCAAGGGCCGCGACCGCCGCACGCAGGCCATCCTCCCGCTGCGCGGCAAGGTCATCAACGTGGAGAAGGCCCGCATAGACAGGATGCTCGCCAACACCGAGATCCGCACGCTCATCACCGCCATCGGATGCGGCTTCGCCGAGGAGTGGGACATCTCCAAGGCGCGGTACCACAAGATCGTGATCATGACCGATGCCGACGTCGACGGCGCCCACATCCGCACGCTGCTTCTCACGTTCTTCTACCGCAAGATGCCGGAGCTGATCGAGAAGGGCTACGTGTATCTGGCGCAGCCGCCGCTCTACAAGGTCGAGCGCAAGAAGAAGACCGAGTATGTGCTCACCGACGGCGAGATGACGGAGCGACTCCTGCTCCTCGGCCTCGACGACATGTCCATCCTGCGTGCCGACGGCGCGCCCATCGAGAAGGACGCCGCGAAGAGCCTGCTCGTCCTCCTGTCGGAGATCGAGCAGACGTGCAAGATGGTCGAGGAGCGCGGCTTCTCGCCCAAGGCCCTCATCGAAGACCCCACGGCCGTCGGCTCCGGCGCCTCCATGCTGCGCAAGGAGATGTCCTCCCTTGAAGGGATGGGTTTCACCAAGGACGACTACTTCGGCCATCCCGCGATCCGCGAGGCGCTGCCCGACGGCACTCCCGCAGAGTATCCGGTCGTCGCCTCCGTGGAGGAGGACAAGGAGAAGAAGAGCGTCCACACCCTGCCCGCGCTCCTCGAGGCCGTTCGCGCCCGCGGGCGCAAGGGCCTGAACATCATGCGGTTCAAGGGCCTCGGCGAAATGGACGCGGAGGAGCTCTTCGACACCACGATGAACCCCGCCAAGCGCCACATGATCCGCGTGCAGCTCTCCGACGCCGTGAAGGCCGACCAGATGTTCACGCTGCTCATGGGCGACGAGGTGGAGCCGCGCCGGCGCTTCATCGAGGAGAACGCCCTCAACGTCCGCAACCTCGACTTCTAGCCGTCCGCGGCAGACGGCGGGCGAATTTCAACCCACACCACAAACCAAGGAAGCAAAGATGAAGACACTCCTCTCCGCCGCCGCGTGCGCGGCCGCCCTCGCCGCCTCCGCCGCGGCGCCGGTGAACGACTGGGAGAACACCCAGGTGAACGCGATCAACCGCGAGCCCGCCCGCGCGTACTCGATGCCGCTTGCCGACGAGTCCGCCGCCCTGAACGACGATCTCGTCCCGAAGACGCCGTTCGCAATGTCGCTCAACGGCACATGGAAGATCAGCTGGTGCGGCGAGCCCTCGCAGCGTCCGCTCGACTTCTGGAAGACCGACTACGACGACTCCGCCTGGTTCACCATCGACGTTCCCAGCTGCGTTGAGATGCGCGGCTTCGGGTCGCCCGGATACACGAATATCAGGTATCCACACGCGAATCTGCCGCCGCGCATCGTGGACCGCGCCGACGGCAAGTCGCCCTACAACCCGGTGTCGTCCTACCGCCGCACGTTCACCGTGCCCGCCTCGTGGGCCGGGCGCGACGTGTTCCTGCGCTTCGACGGCGTCTATTCCGCCTACTACGTGTGGGTCAACGGCCAGAAGGTGGGCTACGCCGAGGACTCCAAGCTGCCCGACGAGTTCAACATCACCAAGTATCTCAAGTCCGGCGAGAACCAGCTCGCCGTGGAGGTGTACCGCTGGTGCGACGGCAGCTACCTTGAGGACCAGGACATGTTCCGCTTCTCCGGCATCTACCGCGACGTCACGCTCTTCGCGACGCCGAAAGTGCGCCTCGACGACTTCTGCGTGACGCAGACGTTCGGCGCCGACTACAAGACCGCGACGCTCAAGCTCAAGACTACGGTCCGCGGCGGCGAGGCCCCGGTCTCAGCCACTCTCTACGACGCCGCCTTCCAGCGCGTCGGCACGTTCACCGATACGCTTGAAGTGCCGGACGTCCGCCTCTGGAGCGCCGAGGATCCGTATCTCTACACGCTCGTCATGAAGGCCGGCGAGGACATTCGCGCCTGCAGGATCGGCTTCAAGGAGGTCAAGATCGTGGGCAATGCGGTGCTCTTCAACGGCAAGAAGATCAAGTTCAAGGGCGTCGACCGCCACGAGTGCAGCCCCGAGAACGGACGCACCGTCTCTCTCGACGAGATGATAAAGGACGTGACGCTCTTCAAGCGCTACAACATCAACACGGTGCGCACAAGCCATTACCCCGACCATCATCTGTGGTATGATCTCTGCGACCGCTACGGCATCTACGTGATGGCGGAGGCGAATGTGGAGGCCCATGAGCCCGGCTACGGCGAGAAGGGGCTCGGCCGCCACGAGGAGTGGTTCAAGTCCATCATGGAGCGCAACATCAACAACGTTATGAACTACCGCAACCATGCGTCGGTCACGTTCTGGTCCATGGGCAACGAGACGGGCCACGGCAAGGGCTTCAAGGACGCGATCGCTGCCGTGAAGGCCCTCGATCCGTCCCGCCCCGTCCACTGGGAGCGCGGCAATCGCGACGCCGACGTGGATTCGCGCATGTACCCCACCGTCGAGTGGCTTGACGAGCGCGGCAAGCTCGGCGATCAGCCGCGCGGTGCGGAAGGCATGAAGGACAAGTACGACGACGCCAACAACACACAGTCTCCCGGCAAGCCTTTCTTCATGTGCGAATACGCCCATGCCATGGGCAACGCGATCGGCAACTTCCAGGAGTACTGGGACGTGTTCTACAAGTACGACAGCCTCTCCGGCGGATGCATCTGGGACTGGATCGACCAGGCGATCTGGAAGTGCTCCGACAAGATCGGCCCCGACGGCCGCCCCGTGCGCATCCTCGCCTACGGCGGCGACTTCGACGACCAGCCCAACGACGGCCCGTTCTGCTGCAACGGCGTGATCGGCCCCACGCGCGAGGTGACGGCCAAGCTCCTCGAGGTGGCCCACGTCCACCGCAACATCGTCGTCTCCGCGCCCGACGCGGCCGAGGGCCAGGCCGAGGTGTGGAACCGCTTCGGCTTCACCTCGACAGCGGCCTTCGACGCGGCATGGGAGCTGGTCGAGGACGGCGTGCGCGTTGACGGCGGCAAGTTCGTCTTCCCGGCCGTAGCTCCGCTCTCCCGCGCCAAGGTGGCCCTCCCTCAGCCCATGGTGGAGATCAAGACCGGCCACGAGTATTTCTACAACGTCTCCTTCTCGATCAAGGAAGGAACGCGCTGGGCCGACGCCGGATGGGTTGTCGCGCGCGACCAGCTGCCGTTCAAGCCGTCAATCAACGCCTGGCCGGCATTCTCCGGCGCGTCCTCAGCGTCGTGTGCGTCCGGAGATGACGCCGTGAAGGTGGCGGAGGACGCCAAGTGCGTGACCGTCAAGGCGGGCGACACGGAGGCCGTCTTCTGCCGCAAGTCGGGAACGCTCAAGAGCCTTTCAATGCGCGGCAAGGAGGTTCTCGCCGACGTGTGCTGCGCCGGTCCGCGCTTCACCTGCGCGCGCGCGTTCACCGACAACGACAAATGGCTCCGCGACGGCAATCCGTGGGCGAAGGACGACACCAAGAGCTTCTACGGCTCCGGCCTCACGCAGCTCAGGTATCATGCGCGTCCGCTCAAGACCACCTTCGCCGCCGACGGATCGCTCTCCGTGGTGTCCACTGTGGAGGTGACTTCCTCGAAGTCCGCCGCCTTCACGCACGAGACGGTCTGGACGTTCTTCCCCTGCGGAAAGGCGACGGCCAGAAACACCGTCACCCCGCGCGGCAAGATGCCGCCCGCGCTGCCGCGCATGGGCCTCACCTGGCGTCTCGACAAGTCGCTTGAGAACGTGGCGTACTACGGCCGCGGGCCCGAGGAGAACTACATCGACCGCTGCACAGGCTCCTTCCTCGGCCTCTGGAAGGACACCGTGACGGGGATGTACGAGCCGTACGTGCGCCCGCAGGACTGCGGCTACCGCGCCGGCGTGCGCTGGATCGAGCTCACCGACGACTCCGGCCGCGGCGTGCGCTTCTCGGCCGACCAGCCGCTCTTCGCGCAGGCCCTTCACTTCACGATGGAGGATCTTGAGTTCGCCCGCCACCGCAACGGACAGCAGCGCATCCAGAACATCCCCGCCCCGCGCGGGGAGGTGATGCTGAACCTCGACGTCCGCCAGCTCGGCCTAGGCGGCGCGTCCTGCGGGCCGAAGCCGATGGACAAGTACATCTTCCCGATCGAGAAGACGACCTGGACCGTCACCCTCGAGCCTGTGGGCAGGAAGAAGTTCCTCGGACTGTTCTGACGCCTGGGAATATGACGTCATGCTGCTGGAAACCAATCAGGTTGACATGGCAATCGGCGGATTCATAGTCCGTGTTGTCTGTTTCTTGATTGGGGTAGGTATGGTTGTGGCATTCGTCTCGAACCTTATTGCATGGCATGACGGCGATCCTGGTATTTCAAACATCTGGCAGGCGTTGGGAGGAACTCGGGACAATACGCCTTTTGAGTTCCATCGTCGTGGTTTTGCGAGACTGTTGTTTATATGGTCTCCTGACGGTGTCCTTACTGGAATTTTTCATGTGTTGTTCTGCCTTGCATCGTTTGATGTGGCAATCAGAGGCAATATTGGAGCGTATTTAAGATGGGGTTTTCTGCTCTTATGGATGTAGGGCGGGTGGATTGACCAAGGGATACTCAGCGGAAAGTCGTTTTGGAAACGACTTTCCGCTGAGTATAAGGGTGATTCTGGGTGATTTTGTGTTAATACTCTGCGGAAAGTGCTTTGTCGATTGACATTCCGCAGAGTATAGACTATAATATGGGCATGTTCTTCAAGTTGAAGAGAGGAGTTTCTCAATGCTGATAGGTCGGGAAAATGAGATTCGCGTCTTGAAAGAAGCGTTAAACAGCGACACCTCTGAATTTATTGCGGTATATGGTCGCCGCAGAGTGGGGAAGACTTATCTTGTCCGAGAGGTTTTTGATGGGCGCTTTGAATTTTACCATACTGGCATCGCCAATGCCGGAAGATCTGTCCAGATTTCCAGATTCGCTGTGTCTTTGCGGAAACAGGGGTTTGATGCGCGTAAGAAACCGGCCACATGGTTTGACGCGTTCGACTTGCTTGAGGCGGGATTGGCGAAGCTTCCCGCCGGCAAGAAGGTTGTATTCATTGATGAAATGCCATGGATGGATACGCAAAGGTCGAATTTCATTGGAGCGCTTGAATCGTTCTGGAATGGCTGGGCATCGGCTAGAAAAGACATTTTGCTTGTGGTTTGCGGTTCTGCGACTTCGTGGATGACCGATAAGATCATAAACGCCCGTGGCGGCCTTCACAACAGATTGACGCATCGAATCAGGCTGGAGCCGTTCACGCTTGCGGAATGCGAGAGATTTTTGCAGTCAAAGGGAGTCGTGGCAACGCGGATGCAGATTTTAGAATATTATATGGCGATGGGAGGGGTGCCATATTATTGGAATTACATCCGAAAGGACATGAGTCCGGCTCAGAATATAGATGCGATGTTCTTCTCGCCGTCTGCCGAACTTCGTGACGAGTACGGACATCTTTACGCATCTTTGTTCCGGAAGCCCCAATGCCACATGTCCATTGTCGGCGCGCTTGGAACGAAAAAGGCGGGTATGACGCGGGAAGAGCTTCTTGTCGCTGTGCGGCATGCCGACAATGGGGCGTTCAGCAAGGCGCTTGGTGAATTGGTGGAGTGTGGCTTTGTAAGAGTTTATCGAATGCCGGGCAAAAGATCGCATGGCGCAATATACCAGTTGATAGACAACTATACGCTCTTCTACTATCGTTTTCTTGTTGATCTCGGTGATGGCGAATCTGGTGCATGGCTATACATTCAGAAGTCTTCCGCCGCCAGTGTCTGGCGCGGACTTTCATTTGAACGCGTATGCCTCGCACATTCAGAACAGATCAAACGGCGGCTGGGAATTTCTGGAATGAGGACATGGCAGTACGCCTGGCGCTCAAGCCAAGCGGAGCCTGGTGAAGAAGCGCAAATCGATCTGTTGATAGAACGTACCGACAATGCCGTAAACATCTGCGAGATGAAGTATTCTGGAGGTGAATATGAGATTGACCGAGAAGAAGATCTCAAAATGCTCAATCGGCGGGAACGTTTCATCAAGGAGAACAAATTTCGCGGGTCGGTGTATATGACATTCGTGACGACATGCGGGGTTGCTCATAATGCCTATTGGGGAGATGTCCAGTCGGAAGTGGTGCTTGATGATCTTTTCGCAGATTTGCCCGACAATGTATAGGTAAGGAGAAGAGAAATGAGAAGAAGAACGTTCCTGAAACTTGCCGCCGTAGGTGTGCCGATGTTCAACATCGCCCATCTTTGGGCGGCGCCGCTCGCGCGCCGCGTCGCCCAGGGCGGCAAAGTGCGCCTGGCGCTCATAGGGTGCGGCGCGCAGATGACGGGGCTCGTCCGCCGCCTCGGCGGCGACGGCGCAGTCGAGATTGCCGCCATGGTAGATCCCGACCCGCGCGGAATCGCCGCCGTCAAGGCCTCCGCCGTAAAGTTCTACGGGAAGTTCGACTTCTCCCGCACATGGACCGGAGCCGACTACCGGGAGATGTTCGAGAAGGTGGGCGACCGCATCGACGCCGTATTCATCGCAACGCCCAACCACCACCACGCTCTCCCCGCCTTGATGGCCGCGAGACGCGGTATTCATGTGTATTTGGAGAAGCCCATGACCCTCACGGTGGCCGAGCTGGAGACGCTCGCCGCCGCCGCAAAGGAGACGGGGGTCGTCACGCAGGTGGGCAACTACGGGCATTCCACCACGGCGATGCGCATGTGCGTGGACGCCGTGAAGAAGGGCGTCATAGGCGAGGTGACGGACGTGTGGTGCTACTCCGACCGCGTGAACTCCATGAAGGTGCGCCCGCAGTCCTCTCCGCCTCCGAAGGGCGTGGACTGGGACATCTGGTGTGGCGGCGCGCCGATCTTCGATTACTATCCCGCCGTCGACGGCCGCACTGACTTCGCCAAGCACGACTGGCACTCCTGGATCGGCTACGGAAACGGCTCCATCGGCAACATGGGCACGCATATCATGGACGCCCCGTTCTGGGCGCTCGACCTTGGGAAGACCGGGCCGGACGTCGTGGACGTGAAGGATGTGGCCTGGGGCTGCCCCGGCGCGTGGGCGTACCGCGACTCCATCGACTTCCATTTCCCCGCGCGCGGTGCGTTGCCGCCCGTTACGCTCCACTGGCGCGACGGCGTGCGCGACGACGTGCCGATAGCAGTCTCGCATATGGACGGCTGCTATAACATCGCCAAGAAGCGCGAATACCTCAATTTCCCGCCGGAACTTGCCGAGTTCGAAAGGCGCAACCACCTTGAGAAGGCGCCGCTTGCGTTCATGGGGTCCGTGTTCATGGGCACTAAGGGGGCGATCTGGCACTGCTTCCACAGTTCGCTCAGGTTTTTCCCGAAGACCCTCGGCAAGGAGATATTCAAGAACCGAGCCGGGTATCAGGCGGACGAGCATGTGATGGAGTTCCTGAACGCCGTCCGCGAAGGCCGCGAGGCGAACACGAACTTCGACTACTCCGTACCGCTCGCCCGTACGCTGCTTTTGGGCAATGCGGCGTCTCGCGCCGGGAAGGGCGTCTATCGGTGGGACGGGCGTCGATTCGCGGGCGAGGCCGCAAACGCTTTCCTGAAAACCCCCTGCCGCAGCGGCTGGGAGGTCGTCTGAGACAAAAAACGCGTCTTCGCCTTTTCGGGCGAAACGCATCTTGGAGATGGAGCCAGGTAACGGATTCGAACCGCCGACCTGCTCATTACGAATGAGCCGCACTACCAGCTGTGCTAACCTGGCTTGGTTGGAAACGCCGAATATTATACACATTCACCCGCCGCTGCGCAAGGGGGTAAATGCGATTTGCGATTCTGCACTCCAAACCACAGTTGCCCGACGCGGCGTAATCTGATAAAATACCTTCTCGTTCCCGGGCGTGGTGCCCGGGGAGAAAAACGTAAACAGGAGTGAAAATGGAAATCTCTCGTCGTTCGTTTCTAGGCGGTGCGCTCGGCGCGGCCGCCGCTGTGTCAATGCCGGGCTGCTGCTGCCCATGCTTCTGCAGCAAGGCCAAGGTGGCCGTGCAGCTCTATTCGATTCGTACCTTCATTGGCGGCGACGCCAAGAAGGGCATCAAGGGCGTGGGCCTGGCGCAGGCGCTCAAGGACGTGGCCGCGCTCGGCTACAAGGGTGTTGAGTTCGCCGGCTACTACGGCGCCAAGCCCGAGGAGCTCAAGGCCTGGCTCGCGGACGCGGGCATCGAGGTTTGCGGCACGCATGTGTCGAACGACAAGTACGGCTTCGACATGAAGGCGGGCACCTTTGACGCCGAGATTCTGAAGAAGACGTGCGAGTTCGAGCTCGCCTACGGCAACAACCTCGTGATCTGCCCCGGCGGCGGTAACATTCCGCCCGGGTGCGACTGGGGAACCGGCCGCGGCGGTACCGTCGGCAAGCCCTCGCAGGCCATCGACGATTTCACGAAGAAGCTTTGCGAGCTCTACAACAAGGCCGCCGACGAGGCCGCCAAGATGGGCTGCAAGGTCGGCCTCCACAACCACACGTGGGAGCACGGCGTGAAGATGCAGGACGGCACTTCCTTCTGGGACTACTTCTTCACCAACACCTCCAAGGACGTCTGCATGGAGCAGGACGTGGGCTGGACCACCTGCGCCGGCGACATGTTCCCCGGCCTCACCCCGATCGAGCAGTACAAAAAGTATCCGCACCGCTCGCCGACGCTCCACGCCAAGGAGAACGGAATGGGCAAGGACGTGAAGGAGTTCGACGCGATCCTCGGCCGGCCCGGCAAGCCCGGCGCGACGCCGGTCGACTGGGACGGGCTCTTCCCTGTCACCGACAAGGACGGTGTTAAGTGGTACATCGTCGAGTGCGAGCGCCACGAGGACAAGCTCTGGGCGATCGACGAGTCGTTCAAGTTCCTCAAGTCCAAGGGACGCTGCTAGGGCGTGATGCTCGCGCGCCTTTCAGTACGCAATCTGGCCATAGTCGAATCGGCTGAGGCCGAATTCGGCGAAGGCCTGAACATAATCACCGGTGAGACGGGCGCCGGCAAGAGCGTGTTGATGGGCGCGCTTGAGCTGGCGCTCGGCGCGCGGGCCGACTCGTCCGCAGTGCGCGACGGTGCCAAGGAGGCCGTCGTGTCCGCCGAGTTCTCGCTGTCCGGCGGGCCGGAGGCGGATTTGGTGGGGGGCGTGCTCGATGAGGCGGGCCTTCCGCCGTGCGAAGACGGTGCGCTCGTGGTACGGCGTTCGATGTCCGCAGCGGGCGGAGGGCGCGTGTATGTTAACGACGCGCCGTCCACCGTGCAGACGTTGCGGACGCTCGGGCGTCTGCTGGTGGATCTCCATGGCCCCAACGACAACCAGTCTCTTCTGGACGAGACCTTCCAGCGCGGGCTTCTGGACGCATGGGGCGGGGCCGACCGCGTCCCTTATTCGGCCGCATGGGAGAGACTTTCCTCGCTGCGCCGCGAGGCGGATGCCTTGAGAGGCGATTCATCCGACCTCGAGGCCGAGGCGGAACGGCTTAGATACTGCGTGGACGAGATAGACGCCGCGCAGCTCACTTCCGACGACGAGACGGAGCTGCCCGCCCGCCACGCCGCCGCCGCGCACGCGGCCGAGCTTGTGGAGGCCGCGGCGTCCGCCAGCGCCGCCCTCGCGGGCGACGACGACGCGTCCGCCGCCTCTGCGCTGATCGCCGCCGGCCGCGCCGCGGCCGACATGGCGCGCCACTATCCCCCCGCGGAGGAGTGGCGCGACGAAATTGAATCTCTCACGATACGAGCGCAGGAGCTTTCCTCGGCGATCGAGGCCGCCGCCAGCCGCCTCGACGCCGATCCCGAGACGCTTCAGGCCCTCGACGACCGTCTGTCGCTCGTGCAGCGCCTAAAGCGGAAATACTCCTGTGCTTCCGTGGACGATCTGCTTTCGCTGCGCGATGCCCGCGCCGCGCGTCTTGCCGACATCGACGGGCGGGAGGAGCGTCTCGTCGCGTTGGCGAGGGACGTCGCCGCCGCCGAGAAGGCCGTGCGCGAGGTGGGTGCCCGCCTCTCTGCCGTCCGGGCGAAGGCCGCAGCGAAGTTCTCAAAGGCCGTGACGAAGGAGCTGCACGGCCTCGGGTTCCTGAAGGCCGAGCTTTCTGTAGCCGTTTCGCCACGCGAGCCGGATGCTTCCGGATGCGACGCGGTGGAGTATCTCTTCGCCCCAAATCCAGGCGAACCGCCGCGTACACTCAAGGCGATCGCCTCCACGGGGGAGATCGCCCGCGTGATGTTGGCGGTGAAGACCATCTCATCCGCGCATGACGCCATCCCCGTGCTGGTGTTTGACGAGATAGACTCCAACATCGGCGGCGAGACCGGTCGCGCGGTAGGGGAGCGTCTGCGCGCCGTGGCGCGTCATCACCAGGTGATAGCCATCACGCATCTTCCCCAGAGCGCCGTCTACGGCGATAGGCACCTGGCCGTGGAGAAAAACGTGTCGGGGGGACGCACGCGTACGGTGGTGCGACTGTTGGAGGGTGACGAACGTGTGGACGAGATCGCGCGAATGCTGGGCGGCGCGGGGCTTACGTCCGTGGTGGAGCGCCATGCGCGCGAACTGCTTGCAGCGGCGTTGAGCCGATAATCGCGTCTATGTACTTGCCTTAGCCGCTGTTTTTTGGCATAATATCAAGAAAATTGTCTATAGAAGGTTTCTTTTTGGAAAACGATTTGTCTCATCTTGAAGACCATGACATCTACGAACTGCTCAAAAGGCAGGACGCGGACGCGTGGACTTTTGTGTGGAAGCGCGCGGTCCTTGCGGAGGCGCGCAGTTTCCGCAATTCCGAGATGGCGAGGAAATGGGGTGTGTCGCCAGAGGAGCTGCTGAGCAAGCTCTATGAGGACATGATCGCGCGCGGCAAGATAGAGTTGTATCGTGACGACGGCGGCAGTCTCGTGGGATGGCTTAGAACATATGTACGAGGCTACATACGCCAGGCGAATCCAGACCGTCGCCGTGAGGTGTCGCTTGACACGACGGGGGCGGAAGGGGAGGACAACGCTAATTTCGAAGAAAAAATCTCGAAGGAAGTGTCAGATGCCAAGGGCCGGGATTCCTCGCCTCTTGAAGACCCCGCGTTGCGGAGGCAGGAGGAATGGGCCATGGTTCAACGCTGTTTCGGTGAACTTTGGCGGAAGAATCCGCTAAGAGCCTACGTGCACCTGCTGAAACTGCGCCTGAACCTGTCTTCAAGGCAAATAAAAGACATGCTCGGCATCTCCTCGGAGGCGAATGTAGATCAGCTCTTCTCTCGGGCGGTGAAGGACATGCGAGAACTGAAGGTGCAATATGAATGACATCACTTCCAAAGTGGCTTGTCCGCGCGAAGATGAAATCGCGGCGTTCGCGGCAGATCCGATCAGAGAGGATTGCGCGGATGTGGCTGCGCACATAGCGGTTTGCGATCGCTGCCGCGACGTGTTGGCAGCGGTGGTTGCGGACGGGGCGGAAGTGGAGACGACGCCGGAGGAGGACGCCTTCATGGCGGATTTTGCGGCGAAGCACTGCCGCAGGCTCACGTCCGTCGAACGGCTGCAGGCGTTCATCGACGCGCGGCGGGTGTCTTTTGTGTCCGCCAACGAGCGCTATTTCATGGCGGCGGCGCCTGCCGCCGGGGGGCAGGTCGGCGAGGCGGCGCCTTGTTCACCTGATGAAGAGGTGCGGTTCGTCTTCGCGGGCGGCGGAGAGGCGAACTATTGGCGTGCGGAGCTTTTGATCCCGCCGGTGGCCGGTCCTGACACGATGCTTGACGTACGCGTGACAGGAAGCGGAGATGTGCCTGCCGGAGACGGGACGCTTCGCCTTGCCGGATGCTCGCTGCCGCTTTCCGATGGCGGCGCGTCTCTTCCGTTCTCTCTTTTCCTGGACGGCCTGCGAGACACGGAAGTGTCGTTTGCGCGCGCCGGACGCGAACCTGTCGAAGGGAGGCTTCTCTTCTTCTAGCGGAGGTCGATGGACGAAGCGCCGTACATATTCCCGCCGTCTCAGACGGAATACATGAGGGCCCTTGGCAAGGGGCTCATACGGACTTGTCCGCTCTCCCGCCGCCATCTCGCCAGAGTGTCGTTAAAGGACCGCATGCCTCCCGTGTACCAGCAGGCTGTACGCGGCACATGCGTGGCGGCGGCCGTGACGGCGCTTCTGGAGTACTACGAGGATTGCAAGACGCGTCTGAGCATCCAGTATCTCCACGAGGTGACGAAGGAGCTGGACACGGCCTGGCTTGAGAGGAATCTTGCGTCTCTATCGGAGAGCGGTACGGCCGACGCCGAGTTCTGCGCCGTTTTCCGCCGCCAGACCGACCAGATACGCTCCGTGGCGGCCGCAAACGGGGCGGATTCTCCAGCCGTCCGCGCCTTTGTGAAGGCGCTTGCCGAAAGTCTGGCCGCGAACAAGAACCTGAAAGGCGGTTGTTTGATACGGCGTTGCTTCGAGGCCGTGGAGACGCGGGGCGTCTGCCGCTACAGCATATGGCCGTACGCGAACATGCAGGTGACGCAGATGTTCGGCGGGACGGCCTCGGCCGCGGAGTATCCGCCGGGGGCGCACGAGGACGCGTGCAAGCACAGAGTCCTTTCCGGATTGTATCTTCTGCGCGCTCCGAACAACGTCGATGAGATGCGCGGCATTCTGTCGGGGGCCAACGGACGCCGTCCGATGCCGGTGTGCGCGGGGCTCGCGATCTTCGAAGGCTGTTCGGAGAACGGTCGGTTCGACTTCCCGGAGGCGGAGGAGCGGGACGGCAGACTTGTCTCGAAGAACGCCTTCAAGGGTGGACACGAGGTATTGCTGGTCGGATACGAGGACGATCCCGCGGAGAAGGGCGGCGGACGGTTCATCCTGCGTAACAGCTGGGGCGAGGAATGGGGCGACGGAGGTTATGGAACGGTGTCTTACGCGTACGTGGAGTGCTTCTGCAACGAGGCGGGGACGATCTTGCAGAACGTGGTGGACTATGTGGGAGACGGCTACAATGGCCTGCACACGGTACCGGAGCTGGACGCGCAGGGGGGGCTGAAGCGGCACAAGCAGAATAAAGAGGCGGAAACGACGGAGAAGGGGCGGTCGATGTGGCTGGCGGTCGTCGTGGCGGCGACTGTCGCCGCGGCGGTGGCATGGACGGCGGCGAAGTTTTTCTAGGAAGGGATGTCAGAAACCAAAGCGAGGGCTTCCATACACCTCATGCGCCGCAGTAGCGGACAGAGAAATTTCAAGACAAACACCAAAAACAGGAGAAAGAAATGAAGAAACTGATGCTAGTAAGCGCGATCGCCGCCGCGATGTGCGGTTTTTCGCAGACGACCGCCACGGCGACGGACGGTTCGACCACGGTCACTGCCACGGCGGTGACGATCCCGCCGGTTGCAGGGGCGACGGCCACGGCTGATGCTTCCGCCAGTGCCACTGCCACTGTGAACGTGCAGGTACAGGTTCCGTTGCCGAAGCCACCGCCTCCTCCCGAGCCCGAGAAGCCCCAGGCGATTCTTCCGTTCCGCGTGTGTGTGATGGAGTTCACCACCATAGACACCCAGGGCAAGATACGCTTCATCGACCCGGCGAACAAGGAGCTCGACGTGGCTCCGCGCTGCACTCTCAACAACGCGGACCGCACAAGCGTCAACGACGTGATGCAGGGATTCGTGCGTCTCGTGGACGCCGTCGAGAACCACAAGTCCAAGGACATCAAGAACGCCATAACGCGCAGCGACGCGATAGACATCTGGAACACGGTCGTGCAAGGCCAGACCCGTCCTGCTGTGATCGGAGCGGAGTATCTGGAGTCCTATCTCGGGCGCAACGGCGAGGTGTTCGCATGCCTGGACCGTCCGCTGATGGTCGCGGCGATGAGGAAGCTGCAGGCGGATCCTGAATTCCCGACCGACTTCCAGCTGAAGCTCGCGAAGGCGACTGGTGCCACGCACCTCATCTACGGCACGGTGGGCAACATCACCTCCCGCGAGAATTCGTTCTCGGGCTACGGAATCTCCACGAAGACTACGAACTACGCCCTGGACGTGATAGTGAAGATGGTCGATCTCGTGACGCAGCAGACCGTCTATTCCAACACGTACACAGGAAACTACCGCGAGCAGCGCCCGATAAGCGGCGCGCAGTTCGACAACAACATCTTCCAGTCCCTCATGAAGAGTGCGCTTCAGCAGGCCGCCGACGACCTCTACGACCGCTGCAAGCCGGGCCGGAACAACTCGATTCGCGTGACGCCGCTTCCGTCGGAGTCTCCGGCCTCGGCCGAGGCAGAGAAGAACTGAGGCGCAAAACGAGCCTGTTACCATCTACCAACTACCAACTAACCAAGAAACGGAGAAGACAATGAAGAAGATTCTTGCAATAGCGATGTGCGCCGCGGCGATGCTGGCCGGCGCCAAGGACAGGATCGGCATCGCCGAGCCTGCGGTGGGCTCCAACTTCTCGAAGGACGACGCCCTCGCCATATGGGACGAGCTCGAGGCGTCCTTCCACAGTCCGGAATACACGCTCATCTCTCGTGCTGCGCTCAAGCAGATGATGACGGAGATAGGTCTTACCACCAGCTCCGACCTGCTGAACATGAATTCGTCGCAGAAGGCCAAGTTGGGACAGATCGAGGGCATCAAGTATCTGATCGTGCCGTCGCTGCGCAAGCTCGGCACCAGGATCACGCTCACGCTCAAGACGGTGGAGAGCTCCACAGGCGAGGTGGACCAGGAACGCTCCGCAACGCTCAAGGCGACGTCTCTCGACGAGATATCCGACAAGCTCGAAGTCACTCTCGCCGACATGCTCAGGAGCGACAAGAACGGCACCACGGTGGCGAAGTCCTCGAAGAAGTGCGCGCTCCTGACGCCGGTCATCAAGTTCTCCCCGGCGCCTGGCTACCTGCAGGGCGACTTCAACACTTGGATGCAGTCCGCACTGCTCTCCAAGGGCATCCAGCTCGCGAATCTCGCGGACGTGTCTCGCTTCCAGAAGGCGGGTCTCACGGAGATGACCGACCGCGACTACGCCGTCCTCGGCCGCGAGCTGCGCGTCGCCTGCCTGATCCAGTTCGAGATCACCGAGTTCGCGATCATCGACGTCCCCTGGGCATCGCCCGAGACGGGTGCGAGCGGGCACTCCTACTCCGGGCGCTTCCGCGCGCGGATGAAGGTGGTTGACGCGAACGACGGCTCGCTCGTCGACGCCTGTCCGGTGATGTACGACAACTTCCTCGGCAAGACGTCCAACGGAATGCCGCCGCCTCCAGTCGAATCGTGGGCCGAGCAGATGATCATGAAGGCCGTGATGGAGGTGATCGTGCCCCGCCTCGATCAGGTCCTTCAGGGCTTGAAGCGGGCAAACTGAGCACGAAGTGGCCTTTCGGAAATCCCCAACGCACGAGGAACCGCGAAATGGACATGAATATCCGCATCCCGCTCGCCCTGCTCGCCGCCGGCCTTCTGGCCGGCGGGTGCTCGACGATCGAGAACAACCATAGGCAGAAGATTCCGCTCATGGCGGCCTGGACGGCAGGCGACTCGGTGACCGCGCAGCAGATCGCCGGCGACAAGGTGAAGTCGCGTGCAGGGACTGGCGACGAGCTTGTCTGGCGCCTCGAGGCAGGCACGCTTGCGTTCACGTTCGGCAAGTACGCGGAGTCGCTGGATGAGTTCTCGGCGTCGGAGCGCCTGATCTCGGAGTATGACGAGCGCGCCACCGTGAGCGCGCGCGACGTCGGCTCCGAGGCCGGGGGCGCGCTTTCGAACTTGAACGCGCTCCCCTACCGGGGCTGGTGCCGGGACCGCATGGGACTTGAGATATACAAGTCACTTGCGTATCTGGGCCAGGGCAGGGAGGATTCCTTCCGGGCGCAGGTGAAGCGTCTGCGCGACCGCCAGAAGGAGATTCAGGAGGACTACGCGAAGTACTTCGAGCAGGAGAAGGCCGAGGTGGACAAGGCGAAGAAGGCCAATCCAGGCGCAGCCGCCAAGGCCGAGTCGGACGGGAGCGAGGCGTCGCTCGTTGCGAAGAACCCCAACTACGCGCAAAGCCTCGCAGAGATGCGCGCGGTGGCGCACAAGGGCTACGGGAACTTCCTCAACCCTCTGGCTCTCTACCTCTCCGCCCTCGGCAATATCCGCGACGGCAACTGGGACAATGCGGCAATCGACACCAAGCGTCTCCACGAGGCGCTGCCCGCCAATCCGTTCGTGGGCACGTTGCATGCGACGACGCTGCGCAACGCAGGCCGCGAAGTGCCAGCGTCGCTGGCGTCCACGTCGTCCTTCCCGTATCCGATGGACCGCGACTGCCTCTATGTGATCTTCGCGAACGGGCAGGGCGCGAACTTTCTGCAGCAGGACATCAAGTGGCCAATCATGGTCGCCTGGCCGGTCTGCGAATTCCACCCGTCCGCATACTCCGGGGCGCAGATCGTGGCTGGCGGGCAGACCGTCACCACGGCGCCGTTAGCGGACATGGACGCCATCCTCGCCGAGGAGTTCGACCAGCGCCTCCCCGGAATCATCACCCGCACGATAATCTCCACGCTCATCAAGGAGGGCGCGTACCGCGGCGGGCAAGTGGCTGCCATCGCCGCCAACAACGACTGGCGTGTGCAGGCGATAACCTTTGTCGCGGTGACGGTGGTGGGGACAGCTTACCGCTACGCGATGAACACGGCGGACACCCGCTCCTGGGAGACGCTTCCCAAGGAGTTCCAGATAGCCCAGATCCCGATGCCAGCAGACCGCAAGGTGCATGTGAATCTCACGGGCGCGTTCGGCGGCCCGTCGTTCGACGTCGCCGTCCCCGCGTCCTGCCGCTCTGCCGTGCTTTATGTGAGCGCGCCCTCGCCGAACAACGTGCGCGGCGTGGTGCTCCCGTTCGAGTCCAAATAATCTCATAAACAAAAAAGAAAGGAAACAGACATGAAACTGATCAGATTCGCAATGGCCGCCGCCCTCGCCGCCGCGGCAGGCTGCATGAACACGGTGAACACCACCGAGAATGCAGACAAGAACATGACCCCCACGCACATCGCCGACGCGCGCTTCGTGACCGACGGCTTCCTCCGCGACCGCCTGGCTCTCAGGAACGTGCGTTTCAGCCCCGCACCAGGCGGACTTCAGCAGGTGCAGGTGGAGGCCACGTCTCTGCGCGTGGGATTCTGGGACCAGGCGTTCGGCCCCGAGAGATACCACATCCGCTACAAGTTCACATGGTTCGACGTGAACGGAATGGCCGTGGAGACGGTGCTCTCCGACTGGCAGGACAAGTGGATTCTCCCAGGCGAGACGGTCCAGTTCCAGTCCGTGGCCCCGTCCCCGGCCTGCAAGGACTTCCGTTTGAACCTCATGGAGGGAAACTGAGGAAAACCCGGGCCGCGCCGTCAGAACGACATGGCGCGGCCTCCTAACAACCCGTAACGACAATCTAAAAGAAAGGACAATGAAATGAACATCATCAAGACGCTCTCCGCCACAGTCGCATTCGGCGGGCTCCTGCTCTCCACCGGCTGCACATCCACGCAGATCTACGACCCCACCGTGGATCGCACCAACATCCGCGACACGAGGCGCATATCCCAGGAGGAGATGCGCGAAGTGGCGCGCGCCGCCGTGCGCAACGCGCTCGTCGCGCCGAAGCTGGCCCGCTACGTCGAGAAGTTCCGCGCAGACCATGGAGGCCGCAATCCCGTGCTGAAGCTTGACCGCACGATAAACGACACGAACGACCCGGACCTCAACACATCTGTGATCTCCGACACCATCTTCGAGGAGCTGCTCAACTCCGACAAGGTGGAGGTCACGATGGCCGAAGGGCAGGGCCGCACGCAGGCCATCGGCAATTCGCGCCTCAACGCCCTCGACGACAACTTCAACAAGAACACGGTCGCAAAGGCCGGCACGCTCGTGGCGGCCAACCTCGTGATGCGCCCGAAGATCGTCTCGCAGGAGACGCGCGACGGCCGCGTTCGCAACATCGAGCGTTTCTTCGTGATGGACATGGCGGAGATCGAGAACGGCCTTATCATGTGGAAGTACTCCAAGCCGCTCGGTTTCGTTACAACCCGCGGATCCGTTGGCTGGTAAAACCGTCGTCAACTGCTAATCAAGGAGTTTCAAAATGAAGCACGTACATGCAAAATCCCTGCTCGCCGCCGCCGCGCTCTGCGCGGCCGGCTGCACGAGCGTCTCGACGTTCGACTACGAGGGCGCGCGCGGCACCATGATCCGCGTGAGCCCCAACGGCGGCGCGAAGTCCGTCGCCGTTATGCCGTTCATGGACCAGCGCGGCGCCTTCACCGGCGACCACCGCTACAACGACCGTGGGTCGTATTGGCTCGGCTGGATACCGTTCATGCCCAGCGGGTACGAGGTGAAGAACTCGCCCGAGAAGAGCGATGGCTTCATCACGCTCGAGCGGTTCCATGTGCATCCGCAGGAGGACTTCGCCGCCGCAGCCGCCGCGAGCCTTCGCCGCAGCGGCCTCTTCGCGAGGGTGTCGCAGGCGAACGACGCAGCTCAGGCGCAGGCCGACTACGTCTTCCGCGGCCGCATTAAGCTCGCCACCTACGAAGGCGACATCTGGAGCTGCTGCATCACCTACGGGTTCGCGCCGCTTCTCTGGGCGGTGGGCGTTCCCTACGCCACCAGCTACAACACGCTCTCCGTGGAGTTCGAGCTAATCGAGCGCGCCACCGGGAACAAGGTGTGGGGTTACGCCTACGACGGCAGCGACTACCTCAACCACTGGATATACCAGCCGCGCGTGGGTGAGGACGTGTCGCTCTTCGCCGCCCTCCTCAAGGAGGCGATGAACGGCGCCGTGGTCAATATGGCGCAGACTGTGCCCGGCCTGGCGCGGTGACGGCATGCTCACCGCCGGCGCGAAATTCGGCAGATACACCGTGGTCCGCACGCTCGGAACGGGCGGGATGGGCGCGGTGTATCTTGTCCGTCATGACGTCCTTGACGCATATTTCGCGCTAAAGGTGCTCTCTCCCGACATGGCTGCGCGAAACGCGCAGTTCATACCACGTTTCCTGCGCGAGGCGAAGCTCTGCTGCCGGATCCGGCATCCGAACCTGGTCTCCGTGCACGACGCCGGCCGCGACGAGGCCACCGGCCTCCACTACCTGGTGATGGACTACGCGCCAGGCGGCAACCTGCGCGAAATGCTGGACGCCGCCGACGGGCCGCTAGAGGCGGGCCGCGCGCTAAAGATCGCGCGCGAACTCGCCTCCGCGCTCGTCACGGCCTCCGAGTTCGGGCTCGTCCACCGCGACATCAAGCCGGAGAACATCATGTTCGGGCAGGAGGGAGAGGCGAAGCTCGCGGACCTGGGGATCGCGAAGTCCGCCGACGACAGCACTCTCGTCACCATGGAGAACGCCGTCTTCGGCACGCCGGCCTACATGTCCCCGGAGCAGGCCTACGACTCCGGCAAGGTGGACGCCCGGGCGGACGTCTACTCCCTCGGCATCGTCCTCTTCGAGATGCTCTCCGGCCGCCGTCCTTACGACGGCTCAAGCTCGATGAACGTCATCGCCAAGGTGCTGTCCCGGGATCCCGTCCCGGACGTGCGTTCCTTCGCGCCGGATGTCTCGGAGGAACTGGCCTCGGTCGTGCGCGACATGTGCGAGAAGAACGTCGCGAAGCGCATCCAGTCCGCAAAAGCGCTTCTCGACAGGCTTGATTCGATAGCCGGCAGCCGGACGAGCGTCGTGCGGACAAGCGTGAAGCGCGGTGTGGATCCCATAATAGTGTTCTCTGTAGTGGGCGGTGTTGTGGCCCTGGCGCTCGCAGGCGCATTCGTCTGGGGCTTCTTGCAGAGCAGAGTGCCGAAGCAGCCCGTTTCCGAACAGCCGCCGGTGCAGCTGGCCGCACAGCAGCCTGCCGGTCTCGATACTCCGCCCGAAAAGCCTGCGGAGACCATTGCCGACAAGCCCGTGGAAGTCGCGGAGAAGCCAACGGAAGTCATTTCCGGGCAATCTGCGGATCCCGTGCCGGAGAAGCCGTCGGAGAATGTAGAGAAGTCGGGGGAGACTGTTGCCGAAAAATCGGTGGAAGCTGTGGATAAGCCGGTGGAGACTGCAGAGAAACCGGTGGAGACTGTAGAGAAATCGGTGGAGACTGTAGAGAAATCGGTGGAGACTGTAGAGAAGCCGGTGGAGACTGTTGCCGAGAAACCTGTGGAAGCTGTGGGAAAACCGGCGGAGAAGACTGTTGCCGAGAATTCTGCGGAAGTCGTGGAGAAGCCAGCGGAAGTCGTCTCTAGACAGTCTGTGGAACCTGTGCCGGAGAAGCCGGCGGAAAATGTTCCCGAGAAATCGCCCGATGCCGTTCCCGCGGCTGTGCAGGTGCAGTCTTCTCCGCAGCCTTCTCAGGAGTCCGTTGTTGCTCCTGTTCCTGTGGCTGCGCCGCCGAAGCCGGCGTATGTGCCGCCGAAGCCTGCGACGGTGATACGGCCTGTGGCGCCCATGACGGTTGCGCAGGCGCCGGAGCCGGAGCCTCGGCCTGCCGATCCGGTCGTCGCCGGAAAGGCAGTCGTTCTAGGCGGCGATGACGACGACACGGCGGCGGTTAAGGCGCGCCTTGGCGCGCCCTCGTTCCAGCCTGCCGAGAACTCCTCGCGCCTCGCTGGGCAGATAGACGATATATGCGCGCGCAAGCCGTCGCGCGTCTATGTCAAGCTCGGCGGACTCGCCGCCAAGAGCGGTACATCCAAGGACGTCTTCGACAACCGCATTCGCAGCGTGGCCGACCGTCTGCGCGACAAAGGCGTGGATTTCCAGTTCGTCCTAGAGGAGGATTCGGACAAGACGCGCCCGTACAACGACGTAGTGCGAGAGGTGTGCGGACAGAAGAGCTACGATATATTCTCGGACGCGAAGGCTGATGGCAGATGAACGACGACGGATCACAGAGGTCGGACGACACGCTTGTGACGTGTTTCTTCGACGAGACGGATGCGCTGCGCGCAGGACGCGAACCGCCTCGTCCTCGTGCCGATCTCCCCGGCAGTTCGTGTGGTGCGGTCGTGTCCGTGATGCTGCGCCTGGGATCGCGGCGGGTTGCGCTTCTTTGCGGAGACGGCTTCGTGGTGGGGCGCCAGCGCAATTGCAGCATTGTGCCCCCTTTGCCGCCGCAGGGCGACGAAAAGGCGAGGCGCCGTTCGCTCAAGGTGAGCCGGCGCCACTGCGTGGTGTTCCGCGGAGATGCTGGATGGTGTGTGCGGGACGGCGAGGGCGACCGCAGGTCGTCGTTCGGCACATGGTGGCTCGGCCAGCAGGTGGAGGGGGTTGTGTTCATCGGATCGCAGAGGGGGCTGCTTTCGCTGGGCGGGCCGTCCGCCGTGGATTCGGTGGCGTTCGACGTCAGTTCTCTCGGGGCGTCACTCGTGCTCTCGTCGCGGCCTGACGCGGCGGAGACGCATGTGCTTCTCTGCGGCGAGACGCCGTTGGATTCGGTGGACGCGTGTCTGGCCGGGCTTTGGGTACGTTTCGCCGACGGCGGGATCCGTTGGCGCAGAGGCGGCGAGTCGGGGACCCTCGTCCCTGGAACGCGCGTCCCCGGCGCTTCCGGCGACCTGTGGGTGGAGTGACGCCTCCGCCGTCTGGCGCATGATCACGCTAATGGGCGGCACGGACTGCCGGATTTATGGTAAAATACCTGTGTCTCCTTCAACATCAAATTTCAACACCAGAATCATGTTCAAAATAGGATGCCATCTATCCAGCGCGGGCGGATACCTCGCCATGGCCCAGACGGCCGTGTCGATCGGCGCCAACGTCTTCCAGTTCTTCACGCGCAACCCGCGCGGCGGCGCCGCCAAGCCTCTTGACATGGAAGACGTCAAGAAGTTCGAGGAATTCGCCGCATCCCACGGCATCGGCCCCATCCTCGCCCACGCCCCCTACACCATCAACGCCGCCGGAGCCGATGAGCGCGTGCGCGATTTCGCCGAAAGCACGCTCCTTGACGACCTCAGGCGCCTTGAGCATACGCCCGGCGCCCTCTACAACTTCCATCCCGGTTCGCATGTCGGGCAGGGGGCGGAGAAGGGGATCGAGCTGATTTCGTCGATGCTCGTGAGGATATTCAGCCGCTTCGAGGCGACGCTTGCGACGACGGTTCTCCTCGAGTCGATGTCCGGCAAGGGGTCTGAGGTGGGGCGCGACTTCGGAGAGCTCCGCGCCATAATAGACAGGGTGGAGGGCGAACTCGCCGAACAGGGCGCCGCGCCGCAGAGGCTTGGCGTGTGCCTCGACACTTGCCATGTGTGGGACGGTGGCTACGACATCGTGGGAGATCTCGACGGTGTTCTCGACGAGTTCGACCGCGTGGTGGGCCTCGACCGGCTCAAGGCCGTCCATCTCAACGACTCGCTGAATCCCCTCGCCGCCCACAAGGACCGCCACGCCTGCATCGGGAAGGGCAAGATAGGCGAGGAGGCCCTTGCGCGCGTCATAGACAATCCGCGTCTCCGCGATCTGCCGTTCTACCTCGAGACGCCCAACGACCTCGACGGCTATCGTCGCGAGATCGCCATGCTCAAGGCGCTTCGCGGCGACTGAGTTCATGTCGGCCGTGCGGGACGGTTCGCCCGCGGCGACACGCCGTAGCGTTCGAGGAAGATGTGCGAAAGGCGATTCGCCGAGTTGAATCCGCACCGCGCCGCCACCACTTCAAGCTTTTGACTTCTGTCTTTCAGCAGACGGCGGGCCTCGGCCAGCCGAAGCTGCAGAATCTTCTCCCGCACGGTGGTGTGCTCGTATTGCCTGAATCTGAGCGCCAGAAGCGATTGCGATGTTCCGCAGTGGTTGGCGACGTCCGCCGCGGATATCCCCTTTAACGCATTTGCGGCGATGTAGGCGTTTGCGCGTTCGATCAGCGCAGTGACGGGCGACGAGAACGAAGTGGAGCTTCTTTCAAAGACCTTCAGCGGCGGCGTGCGCAGGATGTTCGGGCGCAGTTCGTCCTTCCGTCGGCGCATGAGACGATCCAGGGCAAGCGCGGTTTCATGGCCCTGCCGTTCCGTGTCGCGGTCTATGCTCGATAGAGCGGGTTCCACGGAGTCGCAGATCAGAGGGTTGTTGTCCACGCCAAGGACGGACAGTTCGCCGGGGATGTCTATGCGCGCAATGGCCGCAGCCTCGTACACCTGATTTACGAGGTAGTCGCCGGCAAGAAAAAGCGCCGCCGGACGAGGAAGCTCCATGATCGACTCGGAAAGGGGAGGCCTGAGCACAACGACTTCGTGGCCAAGGCGTCTCAATGTCCTGGTATATCCTCTGAGGCGTGTGCGGGACCAGCGGGCGGGCGTTTCGCCGCCGAAATATGCGAAGGATCGGCGCCCTCCGAGCCGGAAGAGATATTCGGCAGCGAGCCGTCCTATGGCTTCCCCGTCCGTCTCCGAGAAGATGATCTTCTCGCGCCGGCGGAACAGGGCCTCGTCGCTGTTACCTATCGTAGCCAGTGGGATCCGCGAGGCAAGAAGGGCGTCGGCGAGGTCGTCTCCGAGGGGATGGTTGACGATTATACCGTCGATTCCATTCTTCGGGGCGTTTAGGATGTCGGCTTCCGTCATCTTCATCGGCGGCAGGAAGAGATGCGGGCTCCAGCCGCGGCGCTCGCGGAGGAACCGCATTACTCCGTTTAGCACCGCAAGATTGTCCGGGTTGATCAAATGGAACGATATGAGAACTCTCTTCTTCGTGGCCATGGGCGCATTATATCATAATCCACCGACCGCCTGTGATTGAAAACGACATAAACTCTTTGGCGAAAACGACATATCGCGGCTTTGACCGCATGGGCGTGTTTTGCTAGAATATCTAGAAACTTGAAGGAGGACATGTCATTATGTCGAGAATGAAACGCGCGGTGACAGTGGTTGCCGCTTTTGTGGCCGTATTGTCCGCAGTGGATGCCATTGCAGCGGACTACACTTGGACCGGCGCCGGCGACGGCGTGACGTGGTCCAACGCCGACAACTGGGACGGCGGGAACAAGTTCGTGTCGTCCACAAGCAACCGGCTCATATTCCAGAACCCCAATGCGGACGCCGTGATCTCCCTTCCCGGCGACATCTCCGTCAACTGCATCAAATTCGCGGCTGGCTGCAAGTCGATGACGCTGACGGGCGCCGCCGGCAGAAAAATCACGAACACCTACAAGAGCGAGACGCTGACGGACGAGACGATCGAAACGGGGTCTTCAATCTTCGTGGAGACGACCGAGCCGATCAAGATTGACGTCATCCAGGTGATGACTGGCGGGCGATCGGTGGGCCTCGCGCAGGGCGCGCACCTGGAGATCCTCAAGCCAATCGTGGACAACTCGGAGAAGAAGGGGCGCGTGTACTTCCGCACGCTGGGCGTGTCGCCCAACTCCTATCTGAAGATAGGCTACGATCCTACTTCGGCCACCTACTCGCTCGACCCCAAGGAGGGCAGCTTCCTCTTCAATTTCGTGGGCGGTACTAATGAAATCTCCGCCGCACTTTGCGCCACCGTACAGTCCTCCCCCAAGCCGATCGTCTGCGACCAGAAGACATTTCTGAAGCTGAGCGCGGGTTCGTATCCGCGCAAGATCACCGTAGGATACAACAGCTGTATCCGCACCGAGGGCGCGGTGACTCTCGGCGCAGGCATATCCATCACGTCGCGTTCGGCCACATTGGACTTCGGCGGCGCCACGACCGTCTCTGGCGGCATCCAGTACACCTACAGCGGCAACGAAACGATCTCACATACACTGAAATTCGGCGGAGACGCGTCCATAGGTGGCGATGTGACCATCGCCAAGAACGCCGGCTCCTACACGCTGGACCTCGCCTCCGGCGTCCGCGTGGACTTCAACGGGAAGGTCAGCCTTTCCGGCGCGGGCCTGGCGCAAAGCATCCCCACCACGTCCGAGATCCATTATCACGACGTTGTTAGCTGCAACAACTTCTACGACGGCGGGTCCGAGCCGGCGTCCGGCCACCGCGGCGGCTCGATCCACCTCTATGCGCAAATCCAGCCGATGACATTCTACCTGCGCGGCTACAACGTAGTGTGCGAGGCGGCGAACGTGCTGCCGAGCGGCAGAGACATACGCTGGCGCTGGGAAAGCCAGGCGAATTGCGGAATCGTGGACATGAACGGGTTCGACCAGACCACGACGCACCTCAACGCCATTGGCGCGTTCAACGGAACCGACAAGAACTTGATAAAGTCGAGCAAGCCCTGCACGCTCACGATCAACGACACGTTCAGCGGGGCGGATTCCGCCAATGCGAGAATCGCGGTGCAGGGCGCGATCTCGATCGTCCATGGCGGCACGGAGACCCAGGAGTTCAACAGCCGCGACATAAATACGACGGGGGACATCACCATCAACTCGGGCAAGATAAAGCTGACTGGGACGACGGCGATCTATTCGGTCAAGAAGATCATCATCGGGGAGGACGGCGAATTGGTGCTTGCCGGGACGTCGTCGGCGCCGATCCCTGCGAACATCCTTCTTTACTTCGACAGCGACGGCGGGTGCATCGACGCGACGGACTACCAGGGCTCGGAGCTCGTGATCTCCGCCCGCGTGCTCGTGGACGGCGAATTCGTCACCAACGGCGTGTACACGGCCGAGAACGCGACCTGGCTGAAGGGGTCGAAGATCACGGTGAACGCAGACCAGGCGGTGACGTGGCGCAATGCGGTTGACGGAGACTGGTCTGAATCGGGCAAGTGGACGAAGACGCCGGCCGCGGGCGAGGCGGCGATCATCGACGTGGCCGGCGCGGACTACACGGTCTCGATCACTTCGGACAACACGGCGATGGGACCGCTCACGATCGGCAACGAAACAGGCGTCGCGACGCTGTCCGTAGGCGCGGAGATATCGTGGCCGGCATGGTCCGCGGTGAATGTGAACAGCGGCGGGCGCATCTCCGTGGGGAACGGCGGCGCAATGACGTACAACAGCTACGAACATGCGGCGGGCGGCAACCTTACGCTGAACGCCGGGGGTAAGCTTGAGGTTTCCGGCAACGGCGCCATGACGCTCTCCACGCAGAAGGAGTCTCCGATCAGCCAGAAGGGCGGAGACATCGTGGTCGGCGGCACCTCGAAGCTGACGCTCGAAGGCGACAGGACTCTCTTCTTCGGATCCGGCAAGGTCATCCTCAAAGACTCCGCCGTCCTCGAGACCGTCACCGGGAAGAAGGCGAACGGATCCGCGCTGAACGACATACGCTTATACACGCGCAGCACAATGCCTGGCGTGACAAACCACATCATTGTGCAGGACAGCGCGGTCGTCCGCCCCAAGGACAACAACATGCACAATCTCGACCAGGTGATCTTCGGCATCCCGAACGGCTCCTCCGGCGAGTATCTTTTCCGCATGGACTACGGGAGCTCGGCGCGCAGCCACTTCGGCAACCAGATCGAGCTTGGCGCCACATGGGGGTACGCCGAGATGAACGTCACGGCCGGCATTGTGGCCGTAGGGCCATACGGAATCGGCGTGGGCGGGTTCTACTATGACGGGCGCATAGTCTCGAACGCGGACGTCGTGGGCGTGCTGAACGTCTCGGGCGGCGCAGTGGACGTCTACGCCTCCCAGTATGGCGACACGAAGACCCGCGTGCGCGGGTTGCTGCTCGGCGAGGGATGGTACGACAAGAAGACGGCCTCGTCGCACAACCTCTTCACGGGCTATGTGAATCTTTCCGGCGGCGTCATCTCCAACAGGTACGGCGCGGTGATCCTCGGCGCCGGCGCGGCCAAGGGTGTCTGGACGCAGACCGGCGGCGAATTCGTGAACACGTCTCTGCAGGCGAAGGGGCCGATGATCCTAGGATGGCTCGGCGGCGAAGGCACGTTCATCCTTTCCAACGGCACGGTGAACGTCGCAAGCGCGAACGTCACGGTCTACGTGGGCGGCGTCGAGACGAATCTCACGCCGTGGGTGCTCGAGGCCCAGGCGCCGTCGAGCGCGGACGCGTCCACCGGACTTCTCTCGCTCCAGGGCGGTTCGTTCACGACGGCGGGCGACGTCGTCGTGGGGCGGGACGGCAACGGAACGATCGATGTGGGCGTGAACGGAAGTCTGAACGCCAGGAGCCTGGAGCTGAAGACCTCGGCGGCCGGGGATGTGCCGGCGCATTCTTCGACGATCCGGTTCAAGGCCGACGGCGCGGCATGCGGCAGAATCGCGCTCACGGGGGCGATGAAGTCGCGGAGCGACGCGCGCATCGAGATCGATCTTTCGGAATGGGACGGAGAGACGAAGCTCGTGTTCCTTACGTGCAGCGGCATGGAGGGGAGCGCGGTCGACTGGAGCAACGTCGTCATCTCCGGCGTCGACGTGTCCAGATTCTCCAACGCGGGCGGCGGACGGTATGTCTTCCGTCAGGACGCGACTGGCATCTCCGTGGCGAGAACGTCCGGCCTGATTATAGGATTCAAATGATATGAACTCGAAATTCTTTCTGGCGGCTGCGCTGCTCGCGCTTTCGGCGCGGGCGCGCGAATACATTGTCGCGCCCGAAGACGGCGGCGACGGGATTCTCCGCGCAATCGCGGCGGCGAGCGGCGAGGGCGGCGGCGAGGTGGTGCTTAAGAGCGGCGTGTACAGGCTCGAAGGCACTTTGTCGTTCAAGGCGAAACACGTGAAGGTGCGGGCCGCGGAAAAGGGTGGCGCCGTTCTCTCCGGTGCGGTGCCGGTGGGCGGCTGGCAGAAGGTGGAGGGGAAGCCCTGGCTCAAGGCGAAGCTCGCAGGTGCGGACTACTTCCGCTCGCTTGTGGTGAACGGCAAGTATGCGCCTCGCGCAGAGTTCCCGGGCGGCGGGAAGAAGCTTCTCAACACGAACGTCTGGAACGTGAGGTGGCTCTCCTCGATCGGCAACGGCTGGGAGCGGCAGCCTACGCGCGAGGAGTCCTCTACCGTGTTCGTGAAGAAAGGCGACATTCCGGAGACTTTCGATCCCGCGTCTGCCGACGTGCGGGTCTACCACGACTGGGACGATTCTCTCGTGCGCGCCGACAAGTGGTTCCCCGACAGGCTCCGTCTTGAATTGAAGGATCCCTGCCGCTTTCCGCCCGGCTCGTTCAACCGCCACGGCTACGTGATATACAACACGGAAGAGGGAATGCTCGTGCCTGGTAATTGGCGCTTCGACGCCGTCGAGGGCGTTGTCTACTATTGGCCGAGGGAGGGCGAGACCGCAGACTGTGTGAAGGTCGAGACTCCGAAGGTTGTGAAGCTGGTTGAATTCGCGAATTCAGACGGCGTGGAGTTCGACGGCGTTGTGTTTGAATGTGCGAAGCCGCCGATGCAGCGCTCCACCTTCAGCGGAGTGGGCATAGATGCGGCGGTCACCGTGAAGAAGTCCGACAACTGCGCGTTCAAGAACTGCACGTTCCGCAACTGCGGAGGCATTGCGCTGCGCATGGCAGATTGCCCGAAGGCGCGGCTGGAAGGGAACCTGTTCGAGCGGAGCGGCTCTTGCGCGCTCCAGGCCAACGGCGTGGACCTGGCAATGTCCGGCAACCGCTTCCTTTCGTCCGGTTTGGTCTTTACCTCGGCCTGCGCCTGCAATCTGGGCGGGCGCAACATCAGATTCCTTTCAAACGAGATTGACGGCGCGCCGTACTGCGGGGTGGTGTTCAGCGGCAGCGGCCATCTTTTCGAGTCCAACGTGGTGCGCAACATTATGCAGTCTCTGCACGACGGCGCGGCGTTCTACGGAATGGGCGCGGAGACGACGTTCCGGCGGAACCGCGTGTACGACAACCTGCCCGGCGAACGTGCGCGGCACGCATTCTACTTCGACGAGGGCGCCAGAGACGGAACCATTGTCGACAACTACGTCGAGGGCGGCTTCCGCTGCTGCGTCCTCAACCATTTCGCCTACAACATAGTCGTGTCCAACAATGTGTTCAAGACGCCGGGTGACCAGTACATTTCGTTTTCCGGTTCGCGGTGGGGAACGTGCGTATGCAACCGCTTCGAGTGCGGCGGCGTTTTCGCGCAGATGCCGAGCCCGCACGAGGTCACGAACTGGGCCGGCAACGTCTTCGTGGAGAAGGGCGTTGAAAAGGAAGTGCCCCTTTCCGCAAGGCCGGTAAAGGCGGACGCAAAGCCGGTCCCAGCGCCATACACGAAGAGCGCGCCGAAGATCGACGGTTGCGTGGACGCCGAGGACTGGCCCGGAGTGTGGTCTCACGCCACGACCGCCGCGGACGGCAGTTCTCTTCACGGCACGCCGCGTATGTTCAGAGCCTGCCACGACGGCACGAACCTTTACGTCGCCGTGCGTGCTCCCCATTATAGATGGGAGGCTCCGGCCACGAATGCCGCCGCCGGAGCGGACTGGGTGCGCTTCCGCTTCGCCGGCGGAGAGCTGGAGCTTCGCGCGGACGGTGCGGCGCGCGCCAGCGGGGTGTCGCCGCTGCGGCACTATGCCGGTTTGGAGAAGACGAAGAAGAAGGGCATGGGATGGGCTATGGTCTACCAGGCATCTCTGCCGCTCGCGGGGTTCGGCGTCTCTGTGGACGAGGCGAACCTCATGGATTTCGACGTCGCGATCCACGACTCCCTCACCGGCGAGACGAGGCACGTCAATCCGTCGTGCTCCAATGCCACGCCGTCGACGCTCAGAATCGAATTCCCGGGACGTTCCCCGCGGTGGATCGATGTGCTGCCGATGGGGGTGAAGAGCGAGAATCCGATCGCCGACGGCGCTGCATACATCTTTTGGCTGACGCCGCAAGGGAATCCAGTGCATGACCGCGTCACGGAGCAGGTGAAGGCGTTCCGCAAACAGCGGGGCATGCAGACGGGAGCGCTGTTGCAGTGCACGCTCGGGCACGGCGGAGGGCCGGGCGACGGAGCGGCGAGGACGCCGTGGCAGATGATGGACTGGAAATGGAAGCAGGTTCCCGCCACCTTCTACAAGTTCTGTCCGCTCGATCCCCGCTTCCGCGAATACATCGTGGAGCAGTGCCGCAAGATCGCCGCCGTGAAGCCGGACTTCTTCATGTTCGACGACGACAGCAGAATGGAACGGGGCTGCTACTGTCCGCTCCACATGGCGGCGTACGAGAAGGTGAAGGACAAGAAGAGCTGGGAGGAGTTCACGGACGACACGCTCGCAGACTACGTGCAGCTCGTCCGCGACTGTTTCCCGAAGGAGATCCCCGGAATGTTCTGCTGCGTCAACTGCACCGCGCAGAGCGGCGCGAGGATGGCGCGCATCGCGGCGGGCGAGGGGCACACGCCGATTCTGCGCCTTGGCGGCGCGCCGTACTGGGAGGAGAAGAAGTTCGACATGCTGAGCATGCGCGCTCTCTATGCGCGCGAGCGCGAGCTGGTGGCCGACCCTGGCGTGGCGCTTCTCATGGAGGCGGACACTTGTCCGCACGTGGTCGCGAGGACCAGCGCCACGCGCTACTCCGAATTCCTGCAGATGGTCGCGCTCGAGGGATTCACGGGCGCGAAGATGTGGATCACCCCAACGAGGCCGGAAAAGCTCAAGACGGAGGGCGTGTCGTTCGCGAAATACAAGGCTGTGCTCAGGCGAGACAGGGCGGCGATCAGGTATCTTACGGAGTCTGCCGGAAAGGCGCGGGCGGGCAGGACGCCACCGGACGAACTCGGCGTCAAGATTGTGCTGGGCGAGAAACCAGCGCCTTTCGGGGTCAACGACTGGGGCAAGAGCTGCCTCGGTAGGCATGGCATCCCGTACTATTACGGAAAATGGGCGAAGGGTGACGTCGTGGCGATCACGGGAGACGAGGTGAAGTACTTCTCTGACGATGAGCTGAGGCGGTTCGTGGGCGGACCCTTGCTTCTGGACAAGGCCGCCGCCGAGGAGTTCGCAAAGCGGGGATTCGGAGAGGAGATCAAGGCGAAGAACGTGGAGACCACAGACTTCACCGTCTATCCATATCCGCAGCATTATTCGAGGATGGCGTCGCTCTACAAGTCCGGCAAGGACGACATCGTCGCCAGGCTCCGCAGGCTAGACAGGGGCTACGTGCCGGGACGTGTCTACATCGCCGACTACGGATCGTATCACCTCGCTACCGGATTCGACCGTGAAGGGGCCAGGTACATTCTCATAGACAATCTCGATGTCGATATCCCCGAGAAGCTCTTCATCGTGACGCCGTGGGACGCCGAAGGGCTCGAAGAGTTCAAGGACGGACGTTGGCAGGCGGCGGACATCACGCGTTCGGCTCCAAAGGGCAAGGGCGGCGCCACGGCGCTCAACGGGCCGTTCCTGCCGCACCGCCCGAGGCTCTTCCGCAAGAGTACGCCACGCCCCCCGTCCCAATAACTCAGATAGACGGACATTCTTCAAAGAATCGTTGGCATTTCGTTTCGTGTTGCGTAGGCGGCAGGGAAATGGTACACTTGACGCATGAAAACACAAGCCCTCATCGTCGTGGCCGCTTTGGCGGCATGTTCCGCACTCGCTCAGATGAAGTCCGCCCCCGTGTGGGACCTTGCAAAGGACGCTGGAGCGCTCTCCGCCGAGCTCAAGGCGAAGAAGTCCCTGCCCATATCGTCGGCTGCGCAGTTCGAGATACCATGCGCCGTGATCCAGGACTTCTCCACCTTCACGGTCTTCATCAAGCTGAAATTCAACGAAGTCGAGGACCGCACACAGCTGAAGATCTTCGACCAGATAACATCCGACGCCGGATGGTCGTTCTCCATCATGAACTACGGTCGCGTGGGGAGCCCCATGACGCTGAACGTAAATGGCGTAACCTACAACACCGGATGGTTCCGCTCGAAGCCCGGCGAGACGCACACGTTCACCATCGCCGCAAAGAAGGGGCTGGTGGTCGTGTACATGGACGACCGCGTGTTCAAACGCTGCTTCACCACGGTGACGCCGGCGTCCACGCCCATCAAGGTGGGCGGCAGCGGAAAGAACATGCCGGAGATGAAGGGCGTTGAACTGTTGGAGCTGAAGATATACGGGCCCAAGGAGGAGTTCTGGGCCAAGGGCGAACCTCGCGAATTCGCCGTTGGCTACAAGGGCGGCAAGGGGTGGATGGTGGCCGTGCCCGCAAAGGAGACCAAGAATCTTCCGCGCCTCCTCTACTACGGGGACTCCATCTCCCACGGCTACTCTGCGCCGCTCAACAAACTCCTCAAGGACAAGGCGTATCTCTACCACTGGAGCAACTTCGTCGGTGGCTTCTCCATCAACGAGAAGGCTTTCAACGACGTGGCCACGCTTGCGAAGTATGACATGATCGTCTTCAACAACGGTCTCCACTCCCTGCATTGGACGCCCGACAAGGCAACCGACGAGCAGATAGCCGGCGTGACTCGCGCGATCGTGCACGCGTTCCGCAAGGGCGCGCCCCAGGCGAAGCTCGTGTGGCTCTCCACCACGCCGCATACGGCGAAGAAGGGCCCCGGCGGGAAGGTGTCCGCCACAGGCGAGCGCGACCCGATCGTACAGCGCATCAACCGCATAGCGGCCAAGGTGATGAAGGAGGAGAATGTGGACGTGATAGACGGCTACGGGCTTCTCATAGGGCATCTCGATCTGGCCTCAGGCGACCAGTACCACTGGAAGGGCCCGGCCTACGAGATTCTCGCCAAGGCGATCGCGGACAAGTTCCGCGAAGTGACGGGCGCAAGATGACGGAGGGCCATTGCAGGCGTTCCTGATGATATTCAAGGTGGCCGCGCGCGCCATCTGGCGGAACAAGACGCGCTCTGCCCTCACGATGCTGGGGATAATCTTCGGCATCGCGGCGGTGATCGTGGTGCTGGCGATCGGCAAGGGCGCGAGCGCCAACATGGTGGCGCAGATCGCGAAGATGGGCGACAACGTGGTGATGATATTCTCCGAGCAGCGCCATGCGGCCGCGGGCGTGCACGGCGGCGCGGGCGAGGGACAGTCGCTCACCGCCTCCGACGGCCTAGCGATCCGCCGCGAGCTTGCGCACCTTGTGAAGGCCGAGTCGCCCGAAGTGCGCACGCAGATGCAGGTACTGTACGCGGACAAGAACTGGAACACGTCCATCTACGGCTGCTCCACTGAGTTCCCCGTGATACGCAACTGGCAGGTGGGCGAGGGGGACTTCTTCACGGAGCAGGAGGAGCGGCAGAGTGCGCGCGTGTGCACGTTGGGCCGCACCGTCGCCCAGAACCTGTTCCCGGGTGGAGATCCGGTGGGGCGCACGATCCGCATAGGCAACATGCCCTTCCGCGTGAAGGGCGTGATGGAGACGAAGGGAGTGGGGGGCATGGGCCAGGACCAGGACGACGCCGTGCTGGCTCCGTACACGACCGTTCGCCGCGTGCTGCAGGCCTCCACCTTCCCCGACAACGTGCGCCAGATAAAGCTCTCGCTCTACTCAATGGACCAGATAGAGGAGGCCAAGCGCGAGATAGGCGCGCTCCTCCGCCAGCGCCACAGGCTGGGAGATTCGGCCGACGACGACTTCCGCATAATCGACATGGCGGAGATAACCTCGACCATGAGCGGAGTGTCCAACACCATGACGGTGCTTCTCGCCGCGGTGGCGGCGATCTCGCTTCTGGTGGGGGGCATCGGCATAATGAACATCATGCTTGTGTCGGTCACGGAGCGCATACGCGAGATAGGCCTCAGGATGGCGATTGGCGCCACGCCCTCGAACATCCTCTCGCAGTTCATCCTCGAGGCGGTGCTGCTCTCTTCCATTGGCGGCGGTGTGGGGGTCGCGATAGGCGTCTCGGGCGCGCAGTGGCTGGGCGGCCTTCTCGGCTGGCCGATTCTTGTGGAGACCGGCTCAACGGCCGTGGCCTTCCTTTTCTCGGCGCTCGTGGGGATGTTCTTCGGCTTCTATCCGGCGTGGAGGGCGTCGAAGCTGAACCCGATCGACTGTCTGAGGTATGAATGATCCAAGGAGGATGCAGCGATGAAGACATTGATGATAATGGCCGTGTTCGTGGCGTGCGCGGGATGCTCGGACGTCTCGGGAAGCGCGGCGCGGCCGCGGGACTTCTTCGGCGGCAAGAAGCCGCTCGTCGTAGAGGCGGGCCCGGCGGAGTCGCTCGTCGCTGTGCGTGACAAGGTGCGCGCGATGTCTGCCGGAGAAAAGGCCGACGGCGTCGAGGTGCGCCTTGCGCCGGGGCGATACGTGCTTGACAAGGAGCTGGCCCTCGGCCCGGAGGACTCCGGCGCGCCGGGGGCGCCGATTGTGTGGCGTGGTGCGCCGGGCGGCGGCACGTGCCTGACCGCGGGGCGCGACGTCCCGGCGGAGCTCTTCAAACCCGATCCCGCACACCCCGGGGTGATGGTAGCGGACGTCTCCGCGTGGAAGCTGGAGTGGCCCAAGCCGCCCAGAAGCGAATGCCGCGAGCCGTATCCGATCCCGGAGATATACGTGGACGGCGAGCGGTACGAGCCTGCAGGCTGGCCGGACTGGCCCACGGTGGCCGCTCCCGGCGACACCAACGGCGGCTGGACGGTCATCACCTCGTTTCCCGACATGGGCACGCGCAGCGGCACCGGCAGCGTAGGAGACGCCGGCAAGCGCTTCAAGGTGGAGAAGCCGCGTGGCGGAACTTTCGGATACGAAGGCGACAGGCCATCGCGCTGGACGAACGCCAAGAGCGTCCTGCTCCACGGCTTCTGGTGCTTCGACTGGGCGGAGTCCAAAATCCCCGTCAAGAGCATAAACGCGGAGTCAAACACGATCACGCTGGCCTACCAGCACTCGTACGGCGTGCGGAAGGGCAACCCCAGCCCGCGCAGATGGCGCGCCATGAACCTGCTGGAGGAGCTGGACAGACCCGGCGAGTGTTTCGTGGACATGGAGACGAGCCGGATATACATAATGCCGCGCCGTCCTCTCTCCGTCGCCTCGCGCGTCACGATCACTTGGGCCCAGCGCAGCATCGTCTCGATCAGAGGCGCGCACGACTTCGCCGTGGCCGACATGGAGCTTTTCGGCTCGTGGACGCATGCCGTCTACGCCATGGGCGTGACCAACGCGGTATTCGACGGACTTGCCGTGCACGGCGTGCGCCTGAGGGGCTTTGACATGCACAAGGCGCAGAACACGACGGTCTCCGCCTGCGACGTGCACGACGTCGGCAACGGGGGCGTATACGTGGACGGAGGCGACCGCCGTACGCTCACGAGGGGAGAGAACGTGGTGGAGGACTGTCTTGTGCGCTCCTTCTCCAAAAACCGTCTCACGAGCGCCTATGCGATCCACATGGCGGGCTGCGGCAACACGGCCCGCCACAATGAGATGTTCGACGCGCCGCACCAGGCCGCCTCGCTCTACGGCAACGACAACCTATTTGAGTACAACGTGGTCTCCAACGTGCTTCAGTGCACTGACGACGCGGGCGCCTACTACACCGGCCGAAACCCCTCTTGCCGCGGCAACATGCTGCGCTACAACCTCTTCGCCGACATCGGCTCCAACCGCGGCCACGGCAACGCCGCAGTGTATTTCGACGACGGCGACGGCGGCAACGAGGTGTTCGGATGCGTGTTCAGGCGCTGTGGCGCGCCCGGCCGCGGGTCCTTCGGCACGGTGTTCTGCCACGGCGGATACTCGAACGTGGTGCGCAACTGCCTCTTCATAGACTGCGAGCGTCCGCTGGGTTCGTCCCCGTGGAAGCAGAAGCGCTGGGAGGAGTTCCTCAAGGAGGGATACATGGTGAGCCGCATCAAGAAGGAGGTGGACATCGAAAGCCCGACCTTCCTCGCCCGCTACCCCGAACTGAACGGATACCTTCCCGGCCAGGCCGACGATCTGCGCTGGAACGCCGCCTTCGACAACGTGTTCGTGAACGCCCGCGAGATCATGAAGGGCCGCTGGACCACGAACGAGACGGACGTGGCCGCCGCGTCGCTCCCTCCTGGAGACGCGAACGCCGCCTGCCGATCGCTTCTGCCTTCGTTCAGGCCGATCCCGTACGAGAAGATCGGCCGCCGCCGTTAGATGCCCCAACTACCTTGCCTATAAGTTGAATGGTTGAAAAGTTGAAAAGTTGAAAAGGTGAAAAGTTCCATGACGACTTATCCTCATTTACATTCACGTGCGAAGCGCGGGCGGCGGGCTAACTATCCAACTACCCAACTACCTAACCACCTAACTACCTAAAGGAAGAACTATGAAGACACTGAACATCGCAATCGTCGGATTCGGCTTCATGGGCCGCACGCATTTCGGCGCATGGAAGAAGATCCCCGGCGCTAAGATCGCCGCCATCTGCGACGTGAACCTGAAGCAGCTGACCAACAAGGTGAAGGGCAACGGCAAGGACGCCGACATGACGACCGACTTCACGGGCATCGCCGTGCACGACGACTTCGACGCGATGCTCGCGGCCGGCGGCATAGACGTGGTGGACCTCACCCTGCCCACCCCCCTCCACCCGCCGCTGGTGGCCAAGGCCCTCGCCGCCGGCTGCCATGTGCTCTGCGAGAAGCCGATGGCGCTCGACGCCAAGGCGTGCGGGACGATGATCGCCGCGGCGAAGAAGGCGAAGGGCAAGCTGATGATAGCGCAGTGCCTCAGGTTCGCTCCCGCCACCAAGTACATCCACGACCTGGTGGCGTCGCGGAAATACGGCGGCGTTGTGGCGGCGTCGTTCGACCGGATGTCGATGGCGCCTGGATGGGGAGGCAAGAAGAGCTGGTTCCTCGACGAGAAGGCCTCCGGCGGGATGATCCTCGACATGCACATCCACGACGCCGACTTCATCAACTGGACCTTCGGCCGCCCGAAGTCGGTGTCCGTGCGCCGCCATGTCCGCGCCGACGGCCTGACGGATCGCACGATGTCGCTCTACGACTACGGAAATTGCGTTGTCACGAGCGCGACGAGTTGGGCCGCGGCGCCGTCGTTCGTGTTCGAGGCGCGCTTCCTCGTGGAGTTCGAGAAGGCGACGGTTGTGATGGACGCCAAGCGCGCCGAGCCGCTGCAGGTGTATCCCTTCAAGGGCAAGCCGTTCTGCCCGAAGCTCGACTATTCGCTTTCCGCCTACGACGCGGAGGTGAAGGCGTTCGCCGACTGGGTGCGCGGCCGCCGCGCGTCGATGCCGTTGACGCTCGAGGACGCTCGAGACGCCGTCGCGCTCGTCGACGCCGAGCGCCGGAGCATGTCCACAGGCCGCCCGGTGAAGCTCTAGCCTCGCCGGCGGAGCCCCCCGTTCATTTCCCGGTAACCAGGCGTTGCTTCCCGCCCACGCCCGAACGCGGGTGCAACGCTAACACATCTTCGCAACCTACAGACGGATGCGCAGGAAAGCCCTCTTCGCCGTTCCGTCGCCAGGCGTAACCCTGAAGCGCATGTCGGTGCCGTCAACGCCCAGCGCCTCCACCTTAGGCGCGAGCTTTGCAGAGCCGTTCCAGTCGGCGAGATCGCTCGTCGCCTCGAACATCTCAGCGACCTTTTCCAACGAAACTTCCACATCCTCTGTTCCGTCCGCCACGGACACGGAGACCGTCATGGACAGTGCGGACACTTGCTTTGTTGCGGCATGTTCAATGACAATGTTGCCCAATGTTACCTTCGGCGTCTGGATGAAAAGTCTTTGTGCGCCAAGGCGATAAGACACTCCCGCCTTTTTCGAAGCGACCACTGCCTCTTCTCCGCCTTCAACACTTTGAGCCCATGTCCGGAAGTTCGAATACTCGGCGGCGTTCCCGCCAATCAGATTCACTACGTCCGGATCGGCAAAACCGATCGACGCCACGACATCATGCACATGGGCCCCATCCTCTCCTTCTCCGATTTGCGGCATAATCTCGTCTGGTTTGGCGGCTTGGGTCATAAGTATGGATTTGACGGTGATTCCGTCGCACTTGACGATGATTAGTCCCTCGCGTACCGTCCCGGTGTTGTTCTCAGAGATCTGAAGTTCAATCTCCGCTGAACCATTACCGGAGACATACCCCTTCGCGTTTGATCCTGTGAAGCGTATCCAGGAGGAATCGGATTCGGCGGTCCACTGCGCCGATGTTTCGAGCAGGTAGTATTCGCCAGTATATGATAGGTTTTCACCATAATGCAGATTCGTCCACTGCTGCTTTATTCCAGAAACACTGATTGATTCTTTCGTTTCGCGCCAGGGAAGCTCTTGTGATGGCGTTTCGATGCTGACGGAATAGCTTTTGGGGCATGTCACCGTGCGGCTGGTGGTGATTTTCCCGTACCCGGCAATCTGGTATGAATATGCCCTGCCAGCCACAGTGTCCATGTCGCGGAACCAAGTTGAATTACTGACGACTGCGATTTTCTCTCCGTTGCGGTAGATTGTAAACGGCCCTTCATTGGCAGGGCTGCTACAGGTTAAGCCAATCCCGACCATGGTCGTTCTCCATGCCTCCCAATGGAGTATGCATCCAGGCCCCTCATCGTTTATAAACGAATGCTGAATGCCGTAGCTGTCCGCTGAACACTGCAGGGTAATTACGGAAATGGCGATCAAAGCGAAGAACTTGTTTTTCATGTTGTACCTCTTTCTTTGAGGGGCCAGGTGTTCCGCTGAAACGATTCTGACACTTGGCGGGATTTTTTGCACTATACACAATCGTTTCGGCTGAAATTTCCACATGGTTAGTTGGATTATTACGTTGAATGTGATTAATTCGGGCGTTTTCTGCAAGTATAAGTGATAGAGTCTGACCCCAGATCTAGGCATCTGCGAGATTTCGTCCGAACTGAAATCTCGTCGACGGCAGTGGGGCTGGTCCTCAATCGCCCCTCGTATCTTTCTGGCGTCTCCCATGCGTGCTGCAAGTGTTTGCCTGCCATCTGCAGTCCCGTATCATCCTCAATGCGTACCAGGCTTTCAATCCCAGATTGGAGCCTGTTGCCAGTCACGTGTAGTATATTGCCGGCAGAAACGGCCTGACGGTGACACGAAAGAACATGAAAGGCCAGCCATCAATTTACCTGCGGCGCAACTTCAACCGCGCGGCTTTCAAGTCAGTTCCCCGCACAGCCTGCGCAGCAGGTTTTTTCATGTGCTGCCTCAAACGGTGAAGCCACGCGTCAGATGCGCCATGCTTTCGTGGTCGCGCGTCAGTGTAACGACTAACCCATTACTGCGGGTTTTCGCACTTTCCAGTTGCTGTCGATGCGGATTTTTGGCATAATATTGCAATTCATGTTCGGTTTTCTAGGCAGAAGCAAAAAGCGAGGGCCCGTGGTATGCGCGCGGCCCGACCACTGTATTTCCCGAGCCAACATAGACCCGGCCGCCCTGAAGGTGCTCTATCGTCTGCACAGCCTGGGCTACACGGCGTATCTGGTTGGCGGGGGAGTGCGCGATCTGCTGCTCGGGCGCACGCCCAAGGACTTCGACGTCGGCACCAGTGCCACCCCCAACGAAGTGAAGCGCGCGTTCCGCAACTGCTTCCTCATCGGCCGCAGATTCCGCCTCGCTCATGTGCGCTTCGGCGAGAAGATCATAGAGACCGCCACTTTCCGCCAGAACTCCCAGACAGTCGGCGAGATCATCGAGCATGCGGCGGAGGGGCCCTTCGAGGACAACACATACGGCACGCCCGAGACAGACGCCAACAGGCGTGACTTCACAGTCAACGGTCTCTTCTACAACATCGCGGACTTCTCCGTGATCGACTGGGTGGGCGGTCTCGAGGACCTCAAGAAGAAGGTGATCCGCTCCATCGGCGACCCCATGATCCGTTTCCGCGAGGACCCCGTGCGCATGATGCGTGCCGTGAAGTTCGCCAGCCGCCTGGACTTCTCCATCGAGCGCAAGACCGAACGTGCCATCCGCAAGCTCCATTCCTGCATCCTCACCGCCAGCGTCCCGCGGCTCTGCGAGGAGGTTTTCCGTCTTTTCGCCTACGGCAGCTCGGAGAAGGCGTTCCGCATGATGTGGGAATACGGCCTTCTGGGCGACCTGCTGCCGGAGCTGTCCGACTTCATAAAAAGCGACGGCGGCAAGAAGTCGTCCACATGGGAGTATCTCGCCGTGCTGGACCGCTACGAGCGCGCGATGCACGAGCGCGGATACGAGGTCGTCAACGGCCTCCGCGCCGCAGTGCTCTACACCGCGATGGCGAAGAAGACCGGCTCCAAGGCGGCTCTGGACTCGATGCGCAAGACGCTCTCCATCCCGAAGGTGACGTATTTCTCCGCCATGCTCTTCATCGACTCGGTCAAGCGGCTGTCGTCTTCTCCGGACAGAAGTCCGCGCATGCGGCGGTTCGCCTTCCACCGCGACTTCCCCGACGCCCTCGACTACAACCGCATCGTGGCTCGCGCCGAGGGGCGCGGAGAATCCATTCTCGATCAATGGGACGAACTGTCCCGGAAACCCAGCAAAGAACAAGGTGATAGAAATGAGCGAAGAAAGAAAGACAGAAGAACCTGAACTGCCGGCCCTCGTCAAGAAGGCTCCGGAACTCATCCCCCTCTGGGACTGGTGGGTGAAGGAGGGCAAGTCCACCCTCGTGACGCTCGGCGTGGTGGCGTTGCTCGTCGCCGGATACTACGGCGGGCGCAGCTGGTACCAGTCGCGCTACGCCGCCGCCAACCAGGCGCTCTCCGGCGCCTACACGGTCGAGGACCTCGAGGCCGCCGCGTCGTCCTACGGATCCACCAAGATAGGCCCCGCCATCAAGCTGCGCCTCGCCAAGAGCTACTACGACGCCGAGCGCTACGACGACGCCCTCGCCGTCTACGACGAGCTCTCCGGCAAGAAGTTCGCCGATGGTGCTTTTGACGACATCGTGGTCGTTGGCCGCGCTTACTGCCTTGAAGGGCAGGGCAAGTTCGCCGAGGCCCGCAAGGTGTTCTCCGACTACGCCGCAGACGAGGGCAACAAGGACGCCTACCTCCTCCTCACCGCCCAGCTCGGCGCCGCGCGCACGAGAGCCTTAGCAGGTGAAAAGGACGCCGCGCTCAAGGACCTCGAGGCGCTGAAGGCCGCGAAGAAGGACGACACCTTCGCCGAGGCGCGCATCGACCGTCTTTCCGACTTGATCAAGCGCTACGATCCCAACCGCAAGGCCCCCTCGCTCTTCGACGCCGCCAACGCCGCCGAGAAGGCCATTAAGGCAGAGGCCAAGCCAGAGGCTCCCAAGGCCGAGGCCAAGCCGGCCGCCAAGCCGGAGGCTCCGAAGCCTGCCGCAGCCAAGCCTGAGGCTCCCAAGACCGAGGCCAAGCCGGCCGCCAAGCCCGAGGCTCCGAAGCCTGCCGCCGCCAAGCCGGATGCTCCCAAGACCGAGGCCAAGCCCGCCGCGAAGTAACTCCAAGCCAAAGACCAAAAGCCAATGTCAACCCCTCTCCACATAGTCGTCTGCGGATCGCTTGTGCCTGACCCGCTTCAGACTCTCGAGCCGGTGGCGACCCCGCAGGGGCCAGGGCTCAAGAACGAGAACATGCTTCCTTCCGTCCTCGACCCCTGGGCCGCATGCGCGCTCTACGAGGCGGCGAATCTGGCGAAGCAGCGCCCCGGCTCGAAGGTGACGCTTGTCGCGCTCGGTCCCAAGGCGAAGCTCCAGCAGCTCATGATGACGGTGGCCCAGAAGGTTCCGTTCGAGCTGGTGGCCGTCAACGCGCCCGCAGGCGGTTTCACGGACGCCTCCGAGACTGCCGCCGAGCTCGCAAAGGCGATCTCCGCGATCCCCGGCCTAGATCTCTCGTCCACGCTTCTCTTCGGCGGATGCGCCTCAGCCTCGCGCGACCAGGGCGTGACGCTCCAGTTCGTCGCGGAGAGGTTGGGCATCGGCGAGTTCTTCATGGCGGTGGACGAGCTGAAGCTCGCGGATGACGATACGTTCACTGTCCTGGAGCGTGTTGAGGGCGGCAGATACCTCTCGTCCACATGCAAGGGCTTCCCCGCCGCCGTTGGCTGGGCCACGGGCAGTCTCCCCGAGCCGCCGAACAATCCGCAGACGGGCATGATGAACATGCGCGGCGTAATGCCGGCCCTGATGAAGGCGCCCGTGGCGGCGGTCGGCACGGGCGGCATAGCCTACGAGAAGACCGAGGTGCCGTCCGCCAAGCGCGCCACGCGCGTGGTGAAGGACATGCCGGTCGACCAGATCGCCGCAGAAATCGTGGAGTGGATAAGGCAATGAACATCAAGGCATTCTCTTTGGATTCGATCGAGGGCACCTACTCCAGCGACGTGCCGGCCTTCGCCGCCGCCGTCAAGGCGTCGGGCGCGGATCTGATCCTCGTGCCCGGAACGTCGCGTGTGAAGCGCTCCATGCCCGCCGCCGCCATGCGCGCCGGCGCCGCGGTGGACACGAACGCGGTCGACGTCTCCGTGGAGGGGGACAAGGCCGTCGTCTCGCGCTGGGCCTACCGCCAGCGCATCCTCTGCTCCTTCTCGCGCGCCGCCCGCCCATGGGTGGTGGTGGTGGATCCCGCGTTGTTCCCGGAGCTCTGCGCGAAGCTGGGCGTCTCCCCGGAGCCGCTGCCAGAGTCCGGCGCGTCCGGCGAGACGCGGACGCATGTGAACGGCGTCGTCTCCGCCTCCTCCGGCGGCGAATCGACGATCCGCCCCGACGCCAAGCTGCTCTTCGTGGCCGGCGCAGGCTGGACAAAGAAGCAGGCCGACGGCGCGGCGCACCTCCCCGAGGCCGCCGGGCTGATAACCGGCTTCCTCGCAAAGTCAGGTGCCTCCCTCGGCTCCTCCAAGTCTCTCGTCGACATGCCTGAGGCCGCTCAGGCCTTCTCCTTCATGAGCCACATGAATCAGGTGGGCCAGACCGGCGCCACGCCGCGCCATCCCAAGGGGCTTGCGACATGCTGCCACGGCGAAGAGCCCCACGTGGTTGGATGGCGCTTCATCGCGGAGCGCCGCGCCGTGAATCTCGACGCCAACTGCGGCTGGGCCCAGGGCAAGACGGACGTCCTCTACGTGGCCGACGCCTTTGAGGTGATGAAGAAGGTAAACGAACTTCTCGCATGAAGACGGTCCGCGAGATCCTCTCGCACGACTCCGGCCCGTTCTGGCAGTTCGTGAAGTACGGCGTGATCGGCGTCATGGCCACATGTGTGCAGACGGGTGTGTTCTACGTGTTCGCCTCCACCTGCCTCAAATGCCTCACGGCCGATGACTGGGCCGTGAAGCTGCTTGGTCTTCCGTCCGTCGCCTTCACGGGCGCTGAACCTTGGTATGCCACGCGCGGCATGCTCGCCGCCGCCGCCACCGCCGTCGGCTTCATCATAGCCAACATCTTCTGCTGGCTGATGAACCGCTGGTTCGTCTTCAAGCCGGGGAAGTTCCCCTGGCACGTGGAGTTCGGAATGTTCTTCGGCGCGTCGACTCTGGCCACCGTCATCGCCCTGGGAGTGATGAAGCTCTTGATAGACCAGTTCGGGCTGATGACCACGCTTGCCGTGGTGGTGGAAGTGCTCGTGTCGTTCTTCGTCAATTTCTTCGCGCGCAAGTTCTTCATATTCAAGGGATAGTGCATGGCAGCGCGCGCCATGCCGTCGTGAACCGAAAGGAAATGGTACAATGCGCCTAGTCCTCGCCGCCATGATCGCAGTCTCCGCCTTCGCGGAGCAGGTGCCTTCCGTGCCCGCCCAGGCTTCCGCCGACCTTGAAGAGGCCCTTCGGCACGTCAAGAGCGAGATAGTCTACGTGCGTCGCCCGCAGTACCCCGGCGACCATCACAACACCGCCACCATCTTCCAGTGCGGCGAGGTGAACGGGCGCAAATACAACATGCAGAGCTCGCTCATGGCGTGGGACCCGAAGACGCGGCGCTCCCGCGTGATAGTGCCAGAGCTGCCCGGACGCACCATCCGCGACCCCGAAGTCTCCTACGACGGCCGCACGATAGTGTTCTCCATGCGAGAGGGGCAGGCCGGGGACTACCACATCTGGACCGTTGGCGCCGACGGCACAGGCTTGAGGCAGCTCACGCGTGCCAAGGGCGTGAGCGACATAGACCCCGAATGGCTTCCGGACGGCAGCATCGTCTTCTCCGCCACACGCGAGCCCAAGTACTGCATGTGCAACAGGCACATCATGGCCAACCTCTACCGCATGGAGAGCGACGGCGCCAACATCCACCAGATCGGGCGCTCCACGCTCTTCGAGGGGCACTCCAGCATCCTTCCCGACGGGCGCATACTCTACGACCGCTGGGAGTACGTCGACCGCAACTTCGGCGACGCCCAGGGCCTCTGGGTCTGCAATCCCGACGGCACGGCCCACGCGATCTGGTGGGGCAACAACACCACCTCCCCCGGCGGCGTGATCTGCGCCCGACCAATCCCCGGCGAACCCACAAAGGTGATCGCGGTGCTCGGCTCCTGTCACGACCTCCCCTGGGGCGCCCTGGGCATAATCGACCGCGCGAAGGGTGTGGACGGCCCGGAGCCGGTGGTCCGCACATGGCCCGCCGACTTCCGCGACCACATCCACACCAACGGCGAGGACTTCGACTCGACCAAGCGCTGGGTCAAGGTGAAGTACGCCGATCCTTGCCCGATAGACGCCCGCCGCTTCATATGCTCCCGCCAAACGGAGACGAAGCATGTCCTGTCCGTGTGCTACATCGACCTCGACGGGCGCGAGGTGGAGCTCTTCCGCGACGGTCCGGGCTGCCACTCCCCCGTTCTCCTCGCCCCGCGCGCGAAGCCGCCTGTGATTCCCTCTCGCCGCAATTTCACCTCTCCGCACGCTTCGGGCACTTTCTACGTGCAGAACGTCTATGTGGGCACTCACATGAAGGGCGTTGCGCCGGGCTCCATCAAGGCTCTGCGCATAGTTGAAAGCCCGGAGAAGCGCAGCTGGACAGGCCCCGCCGGCTGGTTCGGACACGGAGAGGAGGCAGCCTGCATGAACTGGCACTCCTTCGAGAACAAGCGTGTGCTGGGCATCGTGCCCGTGGAGGCGGACGGCAGCGCCTACTTTGAAGTGCCCGCCAACACGTTCGTATACTTCCAGGCGCTCGACGCCGAGGGGAAGATGGTCCAGTCGATGCGCTCGGGGGCGTATGTGCAGCCCGGCGAGAGATATGGGTGCGTGGGATGCCATGAAAACCGCGTGGGAGAGGTGCCGCCGGTGGCGGAGAGACCTCTTGCGATGCGCCGTGCTCCGTCGAAGATGAACGGCTGGTTCGGTCCGGCGCGCCTCTTTTCGTTCCAGAAGGAGGTGCAGGGCGTGTTCACGAAGCACTGCACGTCCTGCCACGACTACGGCAAGGGCCCCGGTGAGAAGCTCAATCTCTCCGGCGACAGGGGCGCGTTCTTCTGCACCAGCTACGTCGACCTCTGGGCTCTCGGCTTTGTGAAGTGCGCCGGTGGCGGCCGCGCCGAGATATACCCCGCATTCTCCTGGGGCTCCCATGCCTCTCGCCTTACAAAGAAGCTCTACGGACACGGCAAGTGCTCCCTCACCGACGAGGAGCGCTCCCGCGTGATAGCCTGGATGGATCTCAACGCCCCATACTATCCGATGTACGAGGTTGCCTATCCTTCCAATCCCGGCGGGCGAATGCCCCTTGCCGCCGCGGAGAAGAGTAGGCTCGAAGATCTCGCCGGCGTGAAGATATCAAACAAGCACAGCGCGCGGCAGCGCGAACAGCTGGACTTCGACCGTCCTGACTGTTCGCGGATTCTGTCGGGCGTCACCAACGCCGCCGCCCGCGCCGAGGCCCTTGCCATCATCAAGGCCGGCGCCGAGCGCCTCCGCGCAGTGCCCCGCGGCGACGTGGTGGAGGGGTTCGTCGCCTGCGAGGTGGACCGTCTGCGCGAGGAGCGCTACCGCCGTCGTGAAGCGGAGGAGGAGCGCGTCTACGCCGCCATCCGCGAAGGTCGCAAAGTCTATGACGAGTAGCGTCATGCGTGCCTTTCTCGTCGCCGTGTCTGCCGCCGCTCTGGCGGCGATCTCCGCCGAGAGCCGGTTCAACGGCATGAAGTACTTCGGCGCGCCCGGGGACTGGATATCCGTGCGGCTTGAGGGTTATGATGCCGGCGAGCTTCCGGCCGTCTACGCCGGCGCCGCGCCGCGCAGAGTCATCGTCCGCCATGAGGTTCCGGACATCGCGGGCGTCCACGGCCCCAATGGCTTCCCGTTTCTTCTCAACGGCCCTTTAACCCTCAAACTGCGCAGCTGGGACGGAGCATTCGAGAGGACAATCGGCACGCAGAAGGCGGTGAACTGGAGGTTCGGCCAGGAGAAGGTGTTCCGTCTGGACATGAAGGGTGTCCCGCCCGGAGCCTACGTGGTGACGGCGGAGCTGCCGCCGCACATCCGCGCGGACGGCGTGTTCAACCCAACGAACACCGGCTCGGGGTCGGTCGGCGTCTCCATGCTCTATGGCCGCAATGCGATGCGCCTTGCAGTCTTCGCGGACGTGCCGCCATGCCGTCTCTTCGGCGTGGGGAACGACATGATCCACACCGGAGAGTGGTGGGGCGGGTACAGCGTCGCGAACGCACTCGAGGCGCGCGACATCGCCCCGGTGGCCGTCAGCGGCGGAGATTCCTTCGTGAACGCCGTCCTCGGCGCGCCCGGCACTGTGGACCTTTTCGTGGACGCGCAGGGCCCCACGAACGTACTGCACATGAACAATCCGGTCTCCGGAATGTTGGATATCTTCTCCCCCACCGGCCGCGCCGAACTCGTGCGTCGTGGTGATAAGCTTGGCCGCCGCCTTGCAAAGGACGCGGGTGTGTGGGCTGTGAAGCTCGGCAACGAGGCGCCGCAGTTCAATCGTGGCTCCGTCTGCCCCACGGAGTGGGCCGACGCCGACTTCCGCGCGTTCTGCCGCGCCCGTTACTCGGGGAGCATCGCCGCCGCGAACAAGGCGTGGGGCAGGAGCTTCCGCTCGTGGGAAGAGGTGCGCCAGCCCATCTACGCCGTTTCCGACGGCGCCGCCGCCGCGAAGACCGGGGCCGCCGCCGTGGACTGGTACGCCAACATGGGCAGAATAGGCAAGGACCTCAAACGCCACCTCAACCTTCCGGAGAACCTCGCAATTGCGATGGACTGGTATCGCTGGCGCACCAGAGCGTCCATCGACATGTACGCAACCTACGCCGCGGCCGCTCGCAGGCACGACGGAAAGACGCTCTACACGAACAACTACTGCTGGCCGAACTTCTTCGCCCACCTCGTCCTGCCCACATGGCGGCGCCTCGGCGCGGCGGCCCTCGACTGCCAGTACGTCTGCTCGTTCCCGCGGACGCTGGGGGCGAACTCCGAGATGATCGAGATTCTGGAGATGACCGAATCCGCCATGAAGGACAGGCCTGTCATCGGATGGGAGATATACGTCCAGCCCCACTACCCCGGCGAGTTCGCAGCCCTGCAGAACTGGGCCATGGTCGCGCACGGCGTGCGCGTGAACATGGTGTTCGCGTGGAAGCCGTATTCAGACCACGGGGTCAAGGTGTTCAAGAACGGTCCGCGCGCATGGGAGCGAAAGGAGACGTCCGTGCCGATGTGGATGCTCATGGACACAGACGGCACGCGCCTGCCCGTATACGACGCCGTGAAGCGCTCGTCCGCCGAGATCGCCGCCTTCCATGCGAGGCACGACGCCCTCTCCATCAAGCGGACGCATGGCCGCACTGCTGTGTACCTCTCGGACGAGACGTCCATGTACACCATGCTCAAGACGGGCGACCGGCCCTTCATGGACACGCTCTTATGCCACTCCCGCGACCGCATCGCGAACGGACTGCGCATGGGCGGCGTGCGCATAGAGTATCTCGACGACGAGACCATCGGCGAACTGACGCGCAGGGACTACGATGCCGTCGTCTTGCCGCCCACCCCGTACATGGTCGGGGAGTCGGCGGCGCGTCTTGACGCGTTCGCCAGGGCAGGCGGCAGGGTGATTCGCCTCGACGAGGGCTGGCCGGCAGATTTCTTCGACCGCCACCCGGAGATTCCGCGCAGCGCCTATTGGGCGGCGGACGCCGGCGACAGTGACGTGGAGGTTGTGGTGCGCACGCAGGAGAAGACGGGCCGCAGGTTTGTGTTCGTGCTGAACCGGGGCGACGCCACCAAGGGCGGTCTTGCTGGAGCCGACTTCCCCGCCGGGACTTCTTTCATCGACGCCCTGACGGACTCTCCGGCGGCCAACCATTTCTCTCTTCCCCGGTTCGGCTATCGAGTGCTGATCGCCGAGGCGAAGAGACTTTGAATGAGTACAAGACCACGTCGATTGGAGCCTTGGTCGCTTTCTAATGAGTTACATGGCCGTCTTTGCGACGGAGCGGGAGATTCAGAATGGCTGGGGTTTCTGCGGGGACAACATGTTTCCAAAATTTTGGAGGTTCCCCATTTTTTCGTGCATGAAAACCGCCGAAGGCCTGTAAACAAAGGTCGAAGTGGCGATCTTCGTTTGGCGGGAAGTGAGAATTCGGCTTCTGCTGCGAGGTGCCAGGCGCTGGTTGCCGCCTCGTGTGCGGTGCAGGTGCGTCCGATTCCCGGCGCTCTGCGGCTCGGCGCAGGGTGCGCGTTGCGTCTCGCGTCACGGGGGTTCGGCAATCGCGAGATTGCCGTCACCCCCTGCCGCTTCGCCGTCCGCGCGCCCTGCGCCGGCCGCGCCGCTTGCTTCCGGGAATCGGCCGCGCTTTCACGGTGATTCTCGCGGGCTCGATCGGCGTGCGCTCGATCCGGCGCCGGCGTGAAAACGCTGGTCGCCGAGGCCGCCTGGCTTGCGTCTGCGGCGCGTGGGCGGCGCGGTGCTTTCGTCCCGCGCCGCCCCGCATCCGCATCCGCTTCGCCATGCGGTCTCGGCGGCGTTTGCGCGCCTAGCCAGCTCTCGCTTCGCCTCTCTCGCCCGCTCCGCGCTCCGCGCCCTTGAATCGCCGTTGCGGGAGGGCCGGGCCCAGTCCCGGCCGGGTGTCTTAGATTTCGTCCGCAACATATTCTCAGCTCTACTGTCCACATCTCCCACGGTCTTGGTTCATTGCCGGTGGGCCGAAGTCCGAGGGCGGAGAAGCGGGAGACGAGAGCTGGCTAGGCGGAGAGCGCCGCCGGGGGGCGCGTGGCGAGGCGGATGCGGATGCGGGGCGGCGCGAGACGACAGCATCGCGCCGCATCCGCGCCGCAGACGCCCGCCACGCGCACCGCGGCGACCAGCGCTCTGAGCCGGTGCCGGCGCGAGACGACCGCTTCGACGACCGAGGGCCCGCCGTGAAGCGCGGCCGATTTCCGGAAAGAAGCGAAAGGGCCGCGCGAAAGCGCGCGGACGGCGAAGCGGCAGGGGGCGACGGCAATCTGGCGATTGCCGAGACCCCGTGACGCAAGCCGCAACGCGCGCTTTCGCACGAGCCCTTGAGCGCCGGAAATCGGACGCACCTACACTACGCACGGACGGATGGTGAACGGGAGAAATTTTGGGGAACCTCCAATTCCAAAATTCGCTTTGCCCGCGCAACGCGGATTTGGTAAAATGGGCGCATGAAAAATGCGTTCTTCCCTTTTGCGGTTCTTCTGGCGGCTTCGTTGTGCGCCGGAATACCGCTTCCCGAACACCCGCGTCCAGACTGGCATCGTCCTGATTGGATCAACCTCAACGGCCAATGGCGCTTTGTGTTCGACGCCGCCGACAAGGGCGTGAAGGACGGTTTCTTCAAGGCGGACGACGCGAAGTTCCCGCTTTCCATAACGGTTCCGTTTGGATGGGGCTCTCCCGCTTCCGGCGTGACAAACGGCGCGGACATAGCATGGTACCGCCGCGACGTGACCGTGCCCGAGGCATGGAAGGGGAAGAGAGTATTCCTTGTGGTTGGCGCGTCCGACCACGACACCGACTGCTGGCTCGGCGGCGTGAAGGTGGGTTCTCACTCCGGCGGCTACACGCCGTTCGAGATGGAGCTGACCGACCATGTCGACTGGGGCAAGCCGCAGAAGATCACGATGCGCGTGTGGGATCTGCCGGCGAAGGACGCGCCCGCGGACTGGCGGCTCTACGGCAAGCAGGGATACGGAAACGTGCGCGGCGTGTGGCAGACGGTTTATCTGGAGGCGCGCGGTTCGCAGTACGTCGATTCGATCCGCTTCCTGCCGGACATCGAGAACGGCGCCGTCACTGCCGAGGTGGTGCTCGACACGCCTGCGAAGAAGGATCTGGAGCTGGAGATCGCCTTCAGGGAGGATGACCGCGCCAATCCGGCCGTTGTGGCCTTCGCGCCCGGCCAGATGCACGTCCGCCACAAGATCTCCCTCAGGAACGTCAAACTCTGGGACCTGGACAATCCGTACCTGTACCAGGTCGTCGCGAGACTGAAGGCGAAGTCCGGCGGGCAGGATGCGCCGGACGCGGTCGCCACCTACTTCGGCATGCGCCAGGTGTCGGTGGCGAAGCTTCCCGGTTCCGACATCCCCTACGTGGCGTTGAACGGCAAACCGATATATCTGCAGCTCACGCTCGACCAAAGCTACCACCCCGACGGCTACTACACGTTCCCCACCGACGAGGTGATGAAGAACGAGATTCTCATTTCCAAGAAGCTTGCGCTCTCCGGCAACCGCATCCACATCAAGGTGGAGGTGCCGAGAAAGCTCTACTGGGCGGACAAGCTGGGACTTCTGATCATGGCTGACGTACCGTGCGCCTGGGGCAAGGCGTCCGAGGCGATGTTCCGCGAGCACTGGTTCTGCTTCGAGGACATGGTGCGCCGCGACTTCAACCACCCCAGCGTTTTCTCGTGGGTTCTCTTCAATGAGACATGGGGGCTTTTCGCGGACGGCGGCAACTGGGGCAAGGACCGCGCGCGCCGCTACGCCCCCTGGGTGCGGCGCCGCGTCGCCGAGGCGTACATGACGGCCAAGGCGCTCGACCCCACTCGCATAGTCGAGGACAATTCCCCGTGCAACAACGACCATGTGGCCACCGACATCAACACCTGGCATGCCTATTGCACGGGCTACAACTGGGAGGCGATGGTGCAGGGCCGCTGCGATAAGACTTTCCCCGGCTCCACAGACAACTTCATCGGCGGGCACGTCCAGACCGGCCAGCCCATGTTCAACTCCGAATGTGGCAACGTATGGGGTTACAAGGGCTCAACGGGCGATTGTGACTTCACATGGGACTACCACATGATGATGAATGCCTTTCGCAGGCGCCTCAAATGCGGTGGTTGGCTCTACACCGAGCACCACGACGTGATAAACGAGTGGAACGGCTACGTGCGATATGACCGCACATGGAAGGAGACCGGCCTCGACGAGCTCTTCCCGGGTATGACGCTCGCGGACTTCCACGCCGACGCCTTCCTTCCGCTGGACGTGGAGCTGTGCCGCGCATTCAAGCCCGGCGAAATCTACACCGTGCCGGTGGACGTCTCGCTTGCAACCGACAGATACGCCGGGCGCAAGCTCGTCGTGGAGAGCGCGCTCCACTGGACGGACGACCGCGGCCGCGTGCACGACGCCTCCGCCGCCGAGCCGGCGTCGTTCGTGGCGGCGTCTTGGCAGAACGGCCGCGTGGCGGACCTCGCCGTGAAGCTGCCGTCCGTTCGCGCCTCCGGCGTGGTGCGCGTCACGCTCAAGGACGAGGACAAGATAATAGCCCGCAACTTTACTTGCTTCCTTGTGGACGCCCCTGAATCCCAAGGCCGCGCATCAGCCGCGCCTTCCGCCTTCTCCAAGGCGTCGTGGAGCCAGAAGCAGTGGAATGTGTTCGACGGACTCAAGGCGTGCGGTGCCGGCAAGGGGTTCTTCGAGTACACCTTCCCGATCGCGGCGGACGCCGCCGGGAAGGGGGCCGTGTTCCGCGCCGAGGTGGGCGCGAAGAGGCTCTATTCCAAAGACGCGAAGGACATCGACAAGGGCGTCCGGGATCTCGACTGCATGCTCGGCGGCGGGTTCGCCAGCCGCTCGCGCAATCCGAACGCGTATCCGCAGACGTCCGTGGACAAGTGGCCCAGCGAAGTGGTCGTCTACGCCAACGGAGAGAGAATCGCCTCCGTGAAGCTACCTGACGACCCTGCGGACCATCGCGGCATCCTCTCGTGGTTCAGCCAGAAGCGCGACCGCACGCTCAGCGAGGCGGGCAGCTATGGCTGGCTTGTGGAGGCGGAGATCCCCGCCGCAGTCCTCGCGAAGGCGAAGGGCGGCAATATGACTGTGCGCCTCGAGGCGGCGGAGCACGGCCTTGCCGTCTATGGCGCGCGTTTCGGCCGTTATCCGTTCGATCCGCACTTGGAATTCTCCAAGTGAGGCGTATACAACCGATAAGTGTGCTGAGGACTCTGTCATTGGATTATGTCTCAATTGGCCGAGATATGATGTTGGATGGGTCGCTTTGGGGGTTGTAAGAATCTCTAGGCTATGATATGATACCCTCATCGCATGCTGGTAACTAGGCGCGCCGCTTCGGCGCGCGCCGGAAATGAGGAAGCGCCAAATGAAGAAAATTGCATTCCGCGACGACGTAAACGCCGTCACGACATTGAGAGTGCCGCGTTTTGCCGCAGCCATGTTCGCCGCTGTGCTGTTGTTCACCGCAGCGGGCGTGGAGCGCATATACACGGGGACCGACGGCAAGTGGAACGCCGCTGCCAACTGGTCGCCGAGCGGCGTGCCGGAGGCGGGGGACGTGGCGAAGTTCAATTCCTCCGCCACGATCACAGACGACTTCGCGCTGCCAACCGGGAATCGCGTGGAGTTGGATGTCGCCTCGGGGCAGACGCTCTCTCTTGACGGCGACATCTCCGGCGCGGGCGGACTCAAGATGATTGGCGCGGGCACGGTTCTGCTCAATGGCGACAATTCGTACGCGGGCGGTGTCTATTGGTCGAACGGCGTAATGAAGGTCTGCACCGACACCGCTTTGGGCACGGGACAGCTTCTGCTCCGCCGCAAACCATCTGCAAACAACTGGAGCACCACCCAATGGGTTCACTTCGTGGGAAACCGCACGATAGCGAACGACGTCAGCTATGGGATAACGAGGGACTATTCGCCCACTCTTTATTTCGAGGATGGCACGCATGTCATGAACGGCAATTTCTCGTGCGCGAGCGGTAACACTTATGTGCGCGTTATGTCCGGCGGCAAGGTGACGTTCAACGGCACGCTCACGGGCATGAATTACTTTTCCTTCGCTCCGCAGGCGAATGCCGAGATAATATACACGAACTCCATAACCTGTTCATGTTTCTATCCATCTGGCGGCAGCCAGAGCACCGCCATCGTGCGCGTGCGCGGATCCATCACGCCGTCCAGCCACTATGAACCGAATGGCACGGTGAACATAATCTTCGAGGGGCCGGCGAACCAGCTCACGGCCGCGCCCAGGCGGCTCGTCCTGAACAAATCCACGACCTTCGACGTGAACGGGCACGCCGCGAAGTTTACGTCGCTGCGAGGCAGCGAGGCGGGCGCGATACTTCGCTCCACCACGCCCGCCACGGTCACGATAACGCAGCAGGAGGATGCCAGCGTGCCTCTCTGGGCGGGCAAGGCGCAGGGTTCGGTGTCGCTGGTGGTGGACGGCGGGACGTCTGGCGCGAAGAAGCAGCTCAACCTTTCCGGCGCACACACCACTACAGGCGATCTTGTGGTCACAAACAGGGGTGCGGTGGCGTTCACCAACGCTGCGACATGGGCCGGATCGAAAGTGCGCATCGCCGCAGGCGGCACTCTCGAGGTGCGCCGGTCCACGGTGTTCTCGAATGAAGATCTCGTGGTGGACATGCTGGACGTTGACGGCCGCAATGCCGTGTTCAAGAGCTTTGAGGGAGCGGAGACGACCGTCAAGGAGCTGTGGATCAACGGCGTCAAGAAGTCGCCCGGCATCTATGGCTCTTCCTTGAGCATCGCCCCCGTCGCCAACCAGGACAACGACCATTTCCTCGGCGCTGGCTGTGTGATAGTCCCGGATGCAGGGGCCGTCCTCGACGGCACTTGGACTGGCGCCGGGGACGGCGTGACGTTCAGCGCCCCGGACAACTGGGAGGGAGGCGTCCCCGTGTCAACGGCTGGGCTTGGCGTTCTCACGATAGCCGGCGGTTCGCGCATCTCAATCCCCGACGGCGCGCTGTTCGCGGGGATCGTGTTCGCGCCTTCGGCGGCCATGCCGTCCTTCACGTTCGAGGACGGCGGTTCGTTCGGCGTAGGTGTGTCCGGCATCACGCTTGCGCATTTCGGCGACGTGCCGCTCGTCGTCACAAACAACGCAGACTTCTTCCCGTTCAGCACGCAGACATGGTCCATGCCGACGAACACCGCCTGGGTGCAGAACGGCGACGTCAACTCCCGGGCCGTATACGACATATCGAAGACCGGCGAAGGGCCGCTCGAACTGAATGGCGGAGGCGATTTCTTCGGTGCATGGCGCTTCAAGAACGGGCGCATCCACCCTACGAACCCAAGGGCGTTTGGCACATCCGCCGCCACGGCGTACTTCACGAATCCCGACTACACGATGCAGCTGTATCTGACGGGTGTTGCGCTCGACGCGAAGGTGTCCTTCAACGGCGCGGACGCCCCCTGGCACTCGAATGCGGAGGTCATGGCGAGGATGTGGAAACCGTTCATCGCGGAGACCGGATCCACAAACACCTTCAACTCAAAGTTCACCGTCTCGGGTGGAAACTTCCGTCCCATGTTCCGCGAACGGTCGCGGACGGTTTTCGCGGAAGGATTCTCCGAAGGCACGTACTATTGGCCGAATTCGCTTGGCGACAATGCGTCCGTGGCCTACATGAAGACGTCGAGACTCGGCTACAATGTGTTCATGGCCGGGAGCAACCGGTTCACGATCGAATTCCATGCGCCGTCGAACACTTGGTACAACTATGCAACATCCTACTCGACATTCAGCGGCAGGCTGACGGTGAAGCTCTTCTGCGAGCACGCCTTTTCCCGCAGTTCGATCACGGCTGGTTCCGGCGATCCGACCTTTGTTGTTGTGGGGCAGAACGGCTATGCCCCGACGTTCGATATGAACGGACATGACCAGGAGGTTCAGAGCATGTGGGGGAAGGATATCAGTAAGTGGACGCCATGCATGATCACGAGCGATTCACCGGCCACATGGCGCGTGTACCAGAGCGAGGACGTCACGCTCAACGGGCTTGTCATTGCCGGGGCGGCTGGATTCTCAAAGGCGGGGGCGGCGAAGCTCACCGTGGCGGCTCCGGCCTCCACCACCACCGGCGCGCTGGAGGTGGTCGAGGGAGAGCTTTCGCTTGGGAGCGCGGCCAGTTTCGCGAGCGTGGGCGAAGTGCGGCTTCTTGGAGGGACGCTGTCGATGCCGTCTGCGAACTTGAACACCGCGGCGACGCTGTGGGTTTCCGGCGGCAAGATATCGCTCCCCGCTGGCGTCTCGCAGAAGGTGGCGGTGCTGTGGGTCTACGACTCGGCGGCCGACAAATGGGTCAAGCATCTCGGGCGCACGTACAGGACAGGCGACTGCGCCTGGGTCGAGGGCGGCGGAGAGGTGGTTGTGACCGGCGGCGGCACGACGCTCATATTCAAATGAGTCGTTAGCGACTAGTGTCTCGCCTGCCGCCCGCGTTTCGCACGGGAAAGTAGAAGGTCGCCGCACTTGCGCCGGCGTGGGGATTATGCTATCATACTCCAATGAAACTTGATCCTACGAAGATGAAGGACTGGCAGATAGCGGAGGCCGCGGAGGCCACGCTTCGCCCGGCCCGTGAATTGGCCGCCGAACTCGGACTTGAAGAAGGCGAATGGTCTCCCTACGGCGACGTGCTCGCGAAGGTGGACGTGACGAAGGTGCTGAAGCGCCTCGGCGAGAAGAAGCGCGCGAAATACATCGACGTGACGGCGATCACGCCTACCGCTCTCGGAGAAGGCAAGACCACCACCACACTCGGCCTCGTTGAGGGGCTCGGACGGCGCGGCAGGAAGGTGATCGGATGCGTGCGCCAGCCATCCGGCGGCCCCACTTTCAACATCAAGGGCTCCGCAGCCGGCGGAGGTCTCGCACAGGTGGTACCCCTGACGGCGCTGTCGCTCGGTTTGACGGGCGACATCGACGCCATCACCAACGCCAACAACCTCGCGATGGTGGCGCTCAACAGCCGCATGCAGCACGAGCGCAACCATGATGACGCCTGGCTCGCCGAGAGGGGATTGAAGCGCCTAGACATCGATCCTGCGCGAGTACAGCTGCGTTGGGCAATGGACTTCTGCGCCCAGGGCCTGCGCGACATCGAGATCGGGCGCGGCGGCAGGCTGGACGGTTTCCAGATGGACAGCGGATTCTACATCACCGTCGCCTCAGAGGTGATGGCAATACTCGCGATGTCAGCCGACCTCAAAGACCTCCGCGAGCGCCTCGGGCGCATCGTGGTGGCCTACTCCAAGAGCGGCGCGCCCGTCACCACGCATGACCTTGAGGTTGACGGCGCGATGTGCGCGCTTCTCGTGAATGCTATCAAGCCCACGCTCATGCAGTCGCTCGAAGGCCAGCCAGTCTTCGTGCACGCGGGGCCGTTCGCGAACATAGCGATCGGGCAGAACTCGGTAGTGGCAGACCGCCTCGCATGTGCCCTCGGCGACTACGTCGTCACTGAGAGCGGATTCGCCGCCGACATGGGCTACGAGAAGTTCTGGAACATCAAGTGCCGCTGCTCGGGCCTCAAGCCCGACGCCGTGGTGCTCGTCGCCACCGTCCGCGCGCTCAAGGCGCACGGCGGCGCGCCGAAGGTGAAGGCGGGCCTCCCCCTCGACCCAGTCTACACGCACGAGGACCTCGGGCTTCTTGAGAAGGGGTGCGAGAACCTCCTCGCGCACATTGACATCATCCGCCGCTCCGGCATCCAACCCGTCGTGTGCCTCAATGCGTTCTACACCGATACGCAGGCCGAGCGCGATCTGGTACGCAAGGTGGCCGAGGCCGCAGGCGCCCGCTTCGCAGTCTCCGACCACTGGCTCAAGGGCGGCGAAGGTGCGTTGGAGCTTGCGGACGCCGTGGTGGCCGCGTGCGAAGAGCCTAACTCCTTCGCCTATCTCTGCGACCTCTCCGAGCCGCTCAAGGACCGCATCGAGAAGCAGGTGTGCGAAGTGTACGGCGGTGACGGCGTGGACTTCGAGCCGATCGCCCTCGAGAAGCTCGCCGCGCTCCAGGCCGACCCCGAGACGGCGAATCTCCCGATCTGCATCGCGAAGACTCAATACTCGCTCTCCCACGACCCGTCGCTACTGGGTAGGCCGAAGGGATGGCGCATGCCTGTCCGCGACGTCCTCGTCTACAAGGGCGCGGGGCTGGTGGTGCCCGTCGCGGGCGAGATAAAGCTCATGCCCGGCACGTCCGCCTCGCCAGCCTACCGCCGCATCGACGTTGACGTCGAAACTGGCCATGTCCACGGCCTTTTCTAATCCGAGGACATTGAGAATTGGCAACATTGGAAATTGGCAACATTTTCACATTGGCAACACTAACCCCCAACCATCCAACCAATGAAAAACACTTCGCTCTTCTACATCGTGATCGTGGCCGCGATAGGCGGCTTCCTTTTCGGTTTCGATTCCGGGGTGATCTCCGGCTGCGAGAAGGCCATACAGGCCGAGTTCGGCCTGAGCGCGTTCTGGCACGGCCTCATAATCTCCGGCGCGCTGATAGGCACGGTTATCGGAGTGTTCGGGGCGGGTGCGCCGTCGGACAGATGGGGGCGCCGCCCGACGCTCTGGCTCATGGCCTCACTCTTCCTTGTCTCGGCGGTTGGCTGCGCGTTCACGCCGACGTGCCAGACGGCGGGGCCGCATGTCCTGGGATGGATGCGCTTCATCGGCGGGCTTGCGATAGGCGGCGTGAGCGTGGTGGTGCCGCTCTACATCGTCGAGGTGTCGCCGGGCCCGCTCAGGGGAAGGCTCGTGGCCACGAACCAGCTGAACATCGTGTTCGGCATCTTGATATCGTATGTCTCTAACTACTTTGTGGCGCGCTGGATGGCCGTGGAAGGGGGATGGTTCAACGGGATGTGCCAGTGGCTCGCGGGAGTGTTCGCGTCGCATCCGATGGCGGTGGAGAGCGTGAAGTGGCGCGTGATGCTCGGCATGGAGTGTCTGCCTATAGCGCTCTTCATGGCGCTTCTGGGGACGATCCCGGAGTCTCCGCGCTGGCTTGTGCGCGTCGGGCGCAAGGAGGCGGCGACGGGTGTCCTGGAGAGGATAGGCTATCCGGAGGTTAGGCAGACAATCGTCGAGATCGAGGAGTCGCTCCGCGAGGTGGCGTCCGGCACGTCCGTGCGCCTCTTCCAGCGACGCTATCTGAAGCCCATTCTGCTGGCGTTCTTCATCGCGTTCTTCAACCAGGTGTCGGGCATCAACGCGATCAACTACTACGCGCCGCGCATCTTCGACATGATCTTTGGCGCGGGCAGCGAGATGGCGTCGCTCGCCGGCACGATGGGCGTGGGCACGGTGAATCTCATCTTCACGATCCTTGCGTTCTTCGTGATCGACAAGTTCGGGCGGCGCGCCATGATAATCGGCGGTTCGGCATTGATGATTCTGATGCACTCGCTCGTCGCGTGGCAGCTTTCGCTGGGCGACAAGTGCAACTCCACGCTCGCGGTGGCGGGGATACTCGGGTTCATCGCGTTCTTCGCGTGCTCGTCGGGCGCAGTCATCTGGGTGTACATCAGCGAGGTGTTCCCCAACGCCGTCCGCGCAAAGGGCCAGGCGCTAGGGTGCTTCACGCACTGGTTCATGTGCACGATCATATCGTGGGCTTTCCCGGCGGTCGCAGAGCGGGCCGGCACGTGGGCGTTCGCGTTCTTCGCGGCGATGATGCTGGTGCAGCTCCTCTGGGCTGTCTTCTTCATGCCCGAGACGAAGGGCGGCACGATCGAGGACATCGAATCGCGCCTCGGGATCGCGTGACATGGTTCCGTCGTCCGCACAGGAGGCCGAGATACTCGTCGCCGACGACGAACCCGCGATCCTCGAGGGCGTGAAGGCGCTTCTCGAAAGCGAGGGTTACATTGTGCGCACAGCCCGCGACGGCGAGGAGGCGCTGCGCATGTGCCGCGAGCGTCGGCCCGACCTGCTGCTGCTCGACGTGATGATGCCGCGGCTTGGCGGATACGCGGTCTGCAGGGAGGTGCGCAGAGACGATACCAACCTGCCCATCATCTTCCTCACGGCCAGGGACGCCGACGCGGACGAGCTTCTCGGGCTCTCTTCGGGCGCCGACGGCTACATTCCCAAGACGGCCGCGCAGGCCGTGATGCTCGCCCGCATCGCCGCCGCGCTGCGGCGCGCTCGCCCCGTTGCCGATCCGGCCGTGTTCGAGTTCGGCTCGTGCAGGGTGAACGCCGCGCAGATGCGCATCTTCCCTCCGGACGGCGCTTCCCACGAGGTCACCCCGCGCGAGGTGGCCATGCTGCGTTTCTTCCTTTCTCGTCCCGGCGAGGTGGTTTCGCGCGATTCCCTTCTCACGCGTTTCTGGGGTCTGGACTTCGACGGCGGGGACGCCGTGCTTACAGTGGCTTTGCACCGCCTCAGAGGTAAACTTGGCGCTGACGCCCGTCTCATCCGCACCGTTCCCCGCCAGGGCTACCGATACGAGGCGTGAATCTACGCCATCACATGCCACAGTATGCAGAAGAAGTGGCATATCGATCCGGCAAGAACGAAGAGATGCCATATCGGATGGCTGTACGGAAGCCTTCGCCACAGGTAGAACGCGCATCCCAGCGTGTACAGTCCGCCGCCGAGCACAAGCCACATCGTGCCGTATCCGCCTAGATCTCTCATGAGCCATGGAAGCGCCACAACGGCCATCCAGCCCATGGCCACGTAAGCCGCAGTGGAGATGTAGTTGTATCTGCCCGTGGTGAAGGCCTTGAACACCACGCCGGCCAGGCAGGCGGCCCACTCCACGCCGAAAATCGTCCAGCCCAGCGCCGCGTGCCCGCCGGATCGAAGCGTCTGGAGGCAGAAGGGCGTGTAGCTGCCGGCGATGAGGAAGTAGATCGCCATGTGGTCCATGGTCTTGAGCACGTTTTTCGCGGGCCTGTAGGTCACTGCGTGGTAGGCGCCGGAGATGGAGTACAGCAGAATCACGCTCGCGCCGAAGATGCAGGCGGTGGTTATCTTCCAGCCGACGTCTGTACCGGAGTGCACGGCCTGCCAGATCAGCAGGGCTATCATGGCGGCGCCGAGGTGCGAGCCGACGATGTGCACAACCGCATTCGCGGTCTCCTCTCCCGGCGTGTAGAGATTTCCACTTTCTGCCTTCTTCTCCATGACGCGCACATTATACCATATTGCCGGCGTCGTCCGCGCCCGCAATCCGCAGAAATGACGGATTTCTCCCCCCGTTGGGGCGTCTAATTTGGTATAATACCCGCCTATGAACATTATCAAGATGATTCTGGGCACGAAAAACGCCCGCGACCTGAAGCGTCTCCGCCCCATCGTGGCGGAGATAAACCGCATCGAGGCGGAATATCAGGCGAAGAATTTCTCGGACGAGGATTTTCCGCGTTTGACGGCCGAGTTCAAGGCGCGCGTGGCCGGCGGCGAGTCGCTCGACCACATTCTCCCAGAGGCGTTCGCACTCGTCAAGAACGCCTGCCGCCACCTTCTGGGCACCACCGCCGAGGTGTGCGGGCACACGCTCACATGGGACATGGTGCCGTTCGACTGCCAGCTCGTTGGCGGCATAGTCCTGCACCAGGGCAAGATCGCCGAGATGCAGACCGGCGAGGGCAAGACGCTCGTCGCCACACTCCCGCTCTACCTCAACGCGCTCGCCGGCAAGAACGTGCAGCTGGTCACCGTAAACGACTACCTGGCCCGCCGCGACGCCACCTGGATGGGCCATCTATACAAGTACCTCGGCCTCACCGTGGGCTGCATCCAGAACTCGATGGACTCCGCCGAGCGCCGCGAGCAGTATCTCTGCGACATCACCTACGGCACCAACAGCGAGTTCGGCTTCGACTACCTCCGCGACAACGGCATGGCGCAGGCCCCAGAGCAGGTTGTGCAGAACGGCCATCACTTCGCGATAGTCGACGAAGTGGACTCGATCCTCATCGACGAGGCGCGCACCCCGCTCATCATCTCCGGTCCCGCCACCGTCTCAACCGCGCACGAATACATCGCCATGAAGCCGCTTGTGGACTCGCTCGTGCGTGTCCAGACCATGCAGTGCAACGACTTCATCGCCCAGGCCAAGAAGTTCCTCGCGGAGGGCGATGACGAGAACGCCAAGCGCAAGATATACCAGGTGTTCCACTCAATGCCCAAGCACAAGCAGATGCTGCACCTCTTCGAGGACGCACATGTGCGCAAGCTCCACGAGGACGGCGAGATGCAGATGCTCTCCGAGATGCGCAAGGAGGAGGCGCGGCAGCTGCGCGGCGAACTCTACTTCACCATCGACGAACGCAACCGCGAGGTGGCCCTCACCGACAACGGCTGCGACAAGATGAGCCCCAAGGACCCTGATGCGTTCGTCGTGCCCGATCTCGCCTCGCAGATGAGCGCGCTCGACGGCGACAAGTCGCTCTCCGAGGAGGACCGCGCGGCCAAGAAGCGCCAGGTTCAGGCAGTGTTCATGGAGAAGAGCCAGCGTCTCCACGTGGTGGACCAGCTTCTGAGGGCCTACTGCCTCTACGAGCGCGACGTCGACTACGTGGTGCAGCCCGACGCGCAGGGCGTGGGGCACGTCTACATCGTGGACGAGTTCACGGGCCGCGTGCTGCCCGGCCGCCGCTGGTCCGACGGACTCCATCAGGCGGTGGAGGCCAAGGAGGGCGTGGAGATCGAGAAGGAGAGCCAGACGCTCGCAACGATCACCATCCAGAACTACTTCCGCCTCTACAAGAAGCTCGCGGGCATGACGGGCACGGCCGAGACGGAGGCGCGCGAGTTCAAGGACATCTACAAGCTCGACGTGACGGTGATCCCCACCAACCGCCCGATCCGCCGCATTGACGGAAACGACCAGATCTACCGCACGCAGCGCGAGAAGTACAAGGCGATCATCGAGGAGGTCCGCAGGCGCCACGAGGCGGGCCAGCCGGTCCTGCTGGGCACGGTGACGGTGGACACCTCCGAGATTCTTTCGCGTCTCCTCAAGGTGGCGAAGATCCCGCACGAGGTGCTGAACGCGAAGAACCATGCGCGCGAGGCCGAGATCGTGACGCTCGCCGGCCAGCCGGGCGCCGTCACGATCGCCACCAACATGGCCGGCCGCGGCACCGACATCAAGCTCGGGCCGGGCGTTGTGACGCTTTCCCAGGACGTCGTGAAGGGCCAGCTGTCCCTCAAGGACCACCTCCCCGGCTCCAAGGACACGATACGCCAGATTCTCGAGGAGCATCCGCAGGGGCTCCACGTGATCGGCTCCGAGCGCCACGAGTCCCGACGCATCGACCGCCAGCTGCGCGGACGCTGCTCGCGCCAGGGCGACCCCGGATCCTCCCAGTTCTACATTTCCCTTGAAGACCCCCTCATGCGCCTCTTCGGATCGCAGAAGATATCCGGCATCATGCAGCGCCTCGGCATGAAGGAGGGCGAGGTGATGGAGCACCGCTGGCTGAACCGCTCCGTCGAAACGGCCCAGCGGCGTGTGGAGCAGCAGCACTACGCGATCCGCAAGCGCACGCTGGAGTACGACGACGTGATGAACAAGCAGCGCTCGATCGTCTACGAGCTGCGTGGCACGGTGCTCAACGGTACCCCAGACGTCGTCCACGGCACGATTCTCGACGTGATGTTCGACATCGTGGCCACGCAGGCCGAGCAGACGTTTGTGAACGAGAAGAACGCTCCGATCGGCGGCTTCATCGACTGGATGATGACGCACTTCCCCGTGGTGTTCACGGAGGAGGAGCTCAAGCCGTTCGCCGGCGAGCCCGGCAAGGCTGGCGAGTTCGCCTTCGCCCGCGTGAAGGAGGCGTACGAGCAGAAGTGCGCCACCGAGGATCCGGACGTGCTGCCGCACATGGAGCGCAGCGTGTTCCTCAACTGCATCGACCGCCAGTGGCAGGACTATCTGCGCGCCATGGACGACTTGCGCCAGGGCGTGTCGCTCCGTTCCTACGGCCAGCGCGACCCGCTGATCGAATACAAGCGCGAGGCTTTCGACATGTTCGAGAACCTGATCAACACGATCAAGGAGGAGGTGGCCACGACTGAGTTCCGGGCCACCACCGCGCAGAACATGCGCCGCATGATGGCGATGGCGCAGGCCGCGCAGATGCGCACGAACGCGGAGGCCTTCGACGACGACGAGGGCGCCCAGCTCGCGCGCGATCCGCGCCCGGCGCCGCGTCCGGCCGCCGCTCAGTCAGGGGCCTCCCAGCAGTCGCCCGGAAGCGTGGCCGACGTCTTCGCCTCGATGATGAGCCAGGTCTCCGGCCGCCAGGTACGCGCCGTTCCGCAGCCCCCGCCCGGCCGTCCGGCGCCAGGCGCCCCCGCCGTCGGCAGGAACGACCCCTGCCCCTGCGGCAGCGGCAAGAAGTACAAGAAGTGCTGCGGGCGGAATCTCGCATAGCGCGTCTGGGATCATAAACGGGGATGCTCCGCCATGGACGTGAGAATTCAGATTCTGCTGTGGGTTGCAGGTGCCTACCTCGTGGGAGGCGTTCCGTTCGGCTTCCTGATAGGCAAGATGCGCGGTGTGGACATCCGCACCGCGGGCTCGAAGAACATCGGCGCGACAAACGTCTATCGCGTCGTCGGCCCGAAATGGGGCTTCCTCGCGTTCGCATGCGACTTCCTCAAGGGGTTCCTTCCCGTCTTTGCGGCGCTTCGCGTGTTCGGTGCCGGTTCAGACGTGCCTGTGGCCGTCGGGCTCGCGTGCGTCGTGGGCCATACGCTCACGCCCTACATGAAGTTCAAGGGCGGCAAGGGCGTTGCCACGGCGTTCGGGATGCTGATGGCGCTCATCCCGGCGCTCACCGGCGCGGCGTTCCTGCTGTTCGTGGTCGTGGTGTGGCTGTCGCACTACATCTCGCTGGGCAGCTGCCTCGCGGCGCTGTTCCTCGGCGTGATGATCTGGGTGCCAACTCCGCTCGCCAAGGCGAACCTGTCGCTGCAGGTGGTGATGACGCTTCTGGCGGTGTTCGTGATCTGGAAACACCGAAGCAACATCGCCAGGCTCAAGGCCGGCACGGAGAACAAGATATACTAAGGAGTTGTATAATGGCTAAAACACTCTGGGGAATCGTTTTCGTGCTGGTCCTGGCGCTTCTTTTGTTCTGGTCGGGATGGTTCTGCGCGTCGTCTGCACGCGGCGGCGAATCGGTTGAGGCCGTGCGCGGCGACTTGGCTGCGGAGTCGAAGGTGATCCAGGACAAGATCGACGCCCGTCTCGACAAGATCGAGGGCAAGATCGACGCGATACTCAAGATCGCGACGGCGCAGCCGCCCGACATGAAGCGCAAGGACTGAATGATTGTCGCAAATCTCAATCGGCACAATTGTTCGCAAATCCCAAATGCAGACCACTACCATACATCAATTATCAGCTTATAGACGAGGGAGGCGCCGTGGCAGAGTTTCATCCATTGCCGCCTGATGTGCGGCGGCGAATCGAGAAGTGGCTCAAGGAACATTTGGACGAGACGGAAGTGTCGGACGGCGATGTCCCTTGTGTCGTCACGCGTGACGGCGGCGATTTTGCCGTCAATGTATTCTCGAAGATTCCGCCGCGCGGTCTTTCCTCGACGGCGTCGGCAAGGCTGGCGGCAACAATCGGCGCGATGACGGAAGAGCCGTTTGCGAACGAGTTGAACCGTTGGCTGGCGCGCAAGGGAATGGATCCAGTGGCGGTGTACAAGGGAGCGGGCGTGACGAAACAGGTGTGGGCTAAGCTGCGTAGCGTTGCTGAAAGGCGCAGGCCGAACAAGGATACTGCGATGGCTCTCGCGGTTGGTTTCAAGATGACGCCCGATGAGGCCGATACATTCCTGGCGAGCGTCGGCTATGCCTTTTCGCCGTCCTCACGCCGCGATGTAATCGTGCGTTTCTATCTCGCGCACGCCGACTGGGACATTCTCGGCGTCAACACGGCGCTTTTCGACTTCGGCGAAAAGCCGTTGGGGGAGAGATAAAGGTGTTTCGCACAATGTCATAAAAGAGAAACCTGCAGAAAGGTATATCCAATATGGGGTTCTTAAGTGACTTAGGTGAGTTTGCTGAATGGGCATGGGAAAATCCGTCAGATTTCTTTGACCACGTAAAAGGCAAGGGTTCGGAACTTGGAGATATTCTGTCTGAGGGCGGGAAGGAGTTTGGCGAAATTGCATCTGATGCCTATGATGACTTGACACCTGCTATTAGAGGGCCGGTGCAGATGTTTGTGAAAGATCATGTGACGCCAGTGCGCGGAAGTATTGTCTGCTGCGATCTTGCGGGAGCTTTTGAACATTCGGGCGTGTATGTCGGAAACGGCAAGATCATTCATCGGGACGGAGATGGGTATTTGGATTCCGTCTCCCCTGACACTTTTCTGAAAAGGCTTTCAGGATTGAATCCGGCGGTTACAATTTTCGTTTCTTGTCGAGGTGATACCCCTGTCGGCGGGGAGGAAATAGCTTGTCGCGCTGAAAAGGCTATGGGCGACAAGACATTTGCCGGCTATGATTTGCTATCTAAAAACTGCCATCATTTTTGTCAATATTGTCTGACAGGGAAGAAAGACAACGGAACACTGGATTTCACGTTTTCACACCTCGTGGAGACGGCGAGATCTGTTTTGGACATGAATGCGTGGCGCGTTATGGACGGTTGTTGGATGGCTTGAACACATCATAACTCAGACGGGGGAGAAGATGGTCGAAAGTTTTGTAAAAAACGTTTTCTGCAATCAGGTTAGGCCAATCCGTGGGTCAGTCCTACGGATGGACTTGATTTGTGGGGTTATAAAGCATTCGGCCATATATGTTGGCGATGATCGGATTGTAGAAGTTTGCGAGGAAGATGGCCGAGCAAAGGTTAGGTGCATTCGACCAAATGATTTTCTGAATGCGGGTTTACTTCGGACCGGTGCATATATATATGTTGCCACGAATGGGGGAAATCCACTTGGGGCGGATGACATTGCGCAACGCGCCCTGCATGGAGCGTGGGGTGAGAATCCAGACAAGGGAAAATACACGTTGCTTGACAATAACTGCCATAGATTTACGCGCTATTGCATTCTTGGTAGAGATGATTCTACGCCAGCATGGGAGGATGACGATCTTGAAGATGCGTTGAAAGAACGTTTTGGGGTTAGCGAAATATCATGGGCTTCCACTGGCTTTGGCGCGAGTGATTCTACTTTTGGAAATGGGGGGCGGATAACACAAGAAACGGCTTGGGCGTTGGAAGATCACCAATTTACAAAAAGCGAGATCAAAAGATTTGTCGAAATCGGCTGGGAAAAAGTGAAATTGCCGGATTGGGAAGAGAGCGAACGCGTCAATGCCGTTGAACGTCTCGTGGATGCAGTCTATAGTTTTGCCGATCAGCTGAATATAGACGATATTGATCAGATGAAATTGTGGGTGAAATGTAACCAGTTTTCAATTGGTATGTCCGGGAAAATACGGGAAGAATTGGTTACAGAACTAGGCGGTTAGTGTGGTCATATTGTGCACGCCGACTGGGACATTCTCGGCGTCAACACGGCGCTCTTCAGCTTCGGCGAAAAGCCGTTGGGCGAGAGGTGACGGCTTGGGGCCGTGAATTAAGAGTCGCCGTGGCGGCTACCTTTTGCGAGGGCGAGGGTGCTATACTTTGCGCCATCAACAACCCTCAATAAAGGAACAGACAAATGAGCAAGAAATTCCGCAATCCCAAGACGGGTGAGATATTCGTCCTCGAAGAGGAAGACGAAGAGTCCACCCCTAAAGCTGCCAAGAAGGCGCCTCCATCGGACAAGCCGGAAGACCCTGACGCCGACGGGGCGGAAGCGGCAGCAGACAATGAGCCCGAGGGGAATGCGGCGAAGTGGCCCTTTGGCGAGTTCAAGACGCCATTTGACTTCCTTGACAAAATAGACGGCAGGGATGTCGAGAAGGTGGTGCTTGGCGCTGCACTCGGCATTGGAGGCGTGCTGGCCGTCAAGGGGCTGTGCTCCTTCTTCGGCCGCGACTAAAGGACATCGGGCAGTTGCAGCGCCAAGCAGAAGTCATTGTGCAAAGGCGCTGCAACTGCTCGGATTTCGCAAAGGAGGTATATTTGGGCGACAGCATGCGGAGGATATATGGTATAATACAGCCTGTAAACCAAAGTATCCAAAGCGAGACATGAGATTCAAGGTCTTCATATCCAGCGTACAACGCGAATTTGCCGCAGAGCGGCAGATGCTCGCAGAGTATGTCCGTAAAGACGCGCTCTTGGGAAAGTTCTTCGAAGTTTTCCTTTTTGAGGAAGAACCCGCTTGCGATGTCGAGGCTCGTGACCTGTATCTGCCGGAGGTTGAGAGATCGGATGTCTACCTTGGCATTCTTGGTTCGCAATTCGGCAATGCAGACGCAGATGGCGTTTCTCCGACGGAGCGCGAGTACAACTTGGCCACGGCAAAGGCATTGGATTGGGCAGGCTATGTCGAGCGTTCCGGCCACTGTACCGAGTTCATCATCGAGAAATGTGAGGCTCAAGGTCTTGCGACTCCGCAATACAAGCCAGATGCCGCAATTTTCCATACGATTATCTGGCGGAAGACGGTGGAACGGGCCGTGGCCCAGTCAAATGGCCCAGTGGCTCATCAAGTGGCTTATGCTGTGGCTTATCAAGTGGCTTATCAAAATGTCTCGAGCAATACGGCAGGGCGTATATTCCTAATTCTCGGGGATGGACCACTTGGGAGGGCTGACATTGCCAAGGCGATCGGTGTGACAAGAATGGCACGGTCACTTAAACTGGCACTTAATACGTTGATGGAAGATGGATTGATTGAATATACGATTCCCGATAACGTTCGTAGTCGACTGCAGAAGTACCGGTTGACCGAAAAGGGTCGCCAGATGCTGGTGCAGAAAGGCAATACTCACAGTTGAATGGACGGTTCTATGGATGTTCTCAACAGGCAACAACACAGGAAGCCGTTCCGCGAATGGCTTCTCAACCTCTGCGGCTACGAGATCTGGCCGCCGACGCACAACGACCCATTCATCAAGGGGCCCCAGCCGCGCATCATCTCGAAGCGCCAGCGGGAGGCAATGGAGAAGATGCGGTGGGAGAACAAGCAGACGGGAAACGATGTAGTTGCTTATGCGACAAAAGATTGAAACGGAGGAAACGATGGCAACACCAAATGATTCAGCACTGGTTAAGGTCGCGAATTGGTTGACCAATGCGGCGGTAAATGGCATTGGGCCGTTAAGTTCGTCTACAGACTTGGCTCAAGAATATCGAATAGACAAGAGTTACCCGGATAATGACGCTCGGGTGAAAAGCCTCATAAAGTGGGAAGCGGCTAAGAATTTCAGCACGGGATTTCTTACTGGCCTTGGGGGATTTGTCACGTTGCCCGTCACGATTCCGGCTGGAATGGGTGCCGCTTGGGCAGTTCAGGCGAGAATGGTGGGTGCCATTGCCGAGATATATGGGCATTCTGTCAACGAATCCAGAGTGCAAACCATGATTCTACTCTGTTTGATAGGGAGCGATGGGGCGGCTATCTTGCGGCAATGTGGTGTAAAGTTAGGACGAAAAGTTTCAGAGAAGTTGATCGACAAGATTCCGGGTAAGATATTGATCGAAATCAACAAGATGGTCGGTTTTCGGCTGATAACCAAAAGCGGCACGAAAGGAGTTATTAACTTGACAAAATGTGTGCCGATTGTCGGCGGGGTCGTTTCAGGAACCGTCGATGCGGTGTCATGTCGCGTAGTGGGCAAGTATGCCATTAAGATGTTTAAGCCTTAACAACTATGGTTTAATGGATCACAATGAAAGGAGGCCGCTATGGCCGAAGAAGAAAAAACAGGAATAAGTGAAGAAGAGGCCGCCGAGCAGGCGAAGAAGTTCTCGCGGAAAGTCAGCGAGGACGATGTTGCCGACATGGTTGGCAAAGAGGACAAGATGAAGGGCTTTTTCAAGAACGTTGAGGCGCTCAAGAAATACTGGGATGATGTCTGTGATGTGTTTGCCTTGCTTGGGATCGTGTCACGGGCAAATACACTGAGACGCCATGGAGTACGATAGCCGCATTGACGGGGGCGCTACTTTATGTCCTTTCGCCGTTGGACGTGATACCGGATTTCATCCCCCTGGCCGGTGTTCTTGATGATGCTGCCGTGTTCGGTTTTGCTCTGGCATTCTCAAAAGGAGATCTTGAGCGTTACCGCGAATGGCGCAAGCTTCAGGAAAGAACCATTGAGATAAAATAGGGAGTCGTACCGATGCGAGCGATAATCTGTGTGTTGGCCCTATGATATCTGGCAATATCTGGTCGGCGTGGTGAAGATGATGCGAAGTTCTGGCGATGACATCAAGAAACGGATTAAGCAGCGCGAGGATATGTTCCTGCGGCAGCTTATGGAAATGCAGTCGTGAAAACGTCAAAGGCGAGTTGAGATGACGAATTTCTACAGGAGCAGTGATGAGAAGAAGAATCAAGGAGTGCGCATGTCAGATTTTTATCCACTGTCGCCTGATGCCAACGACAAAACAATCAAGAATTTCTACGACAAGTTACGCGCGAGTGCATTATCAGAGATTCGCCGCCTGGCATTTCAGGATTGGCCGAGACGATTGATGCCGGAAGGGAAGGAGTGTTGTAGGTGGGATGAAGAAGATAGCCTTGTTCCTCAATACGTGTGACTGGCGCGCGGTTGGAGGCATGGAGGTTCACGCGAGGAGGTTTGTCAGCCATTTCAGAAGCAAAGGACTTTTGAGATTCATCATTTGCCATGATGGATTCAGCTGTCTGGACCTCGAGAGGTGCATGACAGGTTCACTCGCTTCGGCAGGAGATGTCGGTCGATTCTTGGCCCGGCAGGGCGTGGACGTCCTTTTCTTCAACACTGGACATTGGATTGAAGCACTTCCAGAGCTGAGGCGAAATTTGCCACAGGCGAAGTTCATCATGCGATCTGGGGGCAACGAGATCATAAAGGCGCCTTTGTCGAACATGAAGATGACTTTGTGCGAGCGCCAGCATTTCTGGGCACAATTGCTGAATGACAATCTTGATTTTCTGATCGTCAACAGTTCGTATAGCGTGGACAGGGCGTGTGGGATTGGCGTTGACAGGACTTCCGTCGTCCTTGCGCGTGGCGGAGTGGATTTGCCGGTCTGTCGCCGCAATAGACGATATCATTCCGCAAACCGGAACGCATTTGATCGGAAGTATGGCACTGAGGGGCGGACGCTTTTCGGAATTGTGTCGCGTTTTGAGCCGTTTAAGGGAATCAGGGGCGTGCTGCAGGTTTTGAATCGGCACAAGGAGCTCAACTGGCATCTTGTGCTCGCAGGCGAGGGTTCCGATCAATCGGCCATTCTCGGTTATTTAAAGGAGAATTTTTCACCTGATAGATACACGTTCCTTGGCTCGCTCCGTCACTCGATGGCGATGAAGACCATATCCGTAATGGATTGGATCGTGAATTGCAGTATTGAACACAACCGTGCGAGTGGCGATGAAACCTATGTGCATACCGAGACGATGGGGCGAACGATGGTGGAGGCGTTTTGCCAAGGAACGCCGATTGTGGCGACAAAGGTAGGTGGTGTTCGTGAACTGTTTTATGAGTGTGACTTCCCGGGCCGCATGGTTGACGGAATACACGGATTCGAGGCGCTGCTGCCGGAGTTGGTGGCGACACGGTATCGGACATCCGATTCCGATGTTTCATCCGCGTATTCATGGCATTCAATCTTTGACGGACTCTATGTGCCGCTCATGAACATGCCGCCAGCGGCCGTCCGCCCCAAGGCCTTGGTCGTTGACATTGAGGGAACACTGACGCATGACGTACTTGACGATGCCGAAAATGAGCGAAACCTTGCTCGCGTTCTCGAATTGCGAAGGAAATGCGCGCTTGTCGTCAATACGGCCCGCGAATACGATGATTTGGTGCGGGATCACCCGTCGATTGCGTGTTGCAGGGATGAAATATGCATCATTGCGAATTGCGGCAAGAAAGTGTCTGTCAATGGAAGGCGATGCGAATTCCTATTACGGCTTGCAGAGTTGCTCCCCAGTCCGAGTGACAGCCTCCTTCGTGAACTTGAGAGCGGCCTTGCGGCATCCGGCTGTTCGTTTCGGCAACGGCGCGTTGTCGATAGACTTTATGTCAACTACAAGGTTGAGGGCGACACAGAGAGGTTTGCATCTGGTTTTAACGAAGCGCACAAGGATTTGGCATTTATCCTTTGTTCCAATCGGCACAACTTGAAGTTAATCTCGAAAGAGGTCAACAAGGGACGGGCGCTCGGTTTCGTGCTGCGCCACTTTTTGCGTGCGAAATACGTTGTGGGCGCGGGAAACAACGTTTTGGACGAATTGTTCTTGAAGGAGTGCGACAAATGCTACATGGTGAATTCTGAACATGATTTGCCGGGCGGAATACGGGTTAGAATAGAATCGCCGGCGGATATTGTGGCATTGGTTCGGAGGCTTGAGGAAGATGTCGGAATGTAGAAGACGAATCTTGATCGTTTCGGCGAAATGGCCATTGCCGTCCGGAAGCACAGACGGCGGTGATGTTGTGCTCAGGGAATTGATCTCCGCGTTGTCCCCATGTGCGGATGTTGACCTTTTGGCTTTTCGCGATGACGTCGATGAAGGGGGCGCCATTGACGGCGTCAGGCATGTAATCGTGCTTCGCCAGGACTTTGCTAGATTCGAGACCTATTCCCAGGGTGAAGGAGCGAAGTTCTTGTGCCGTATTCGGCAAGGCCTAGCTGCCGCCGGGGAAATCCGAAAGAGATGTGATGGATATGACCGCATTGTGCTACAACACATGTTGTTTGCCATGGGGCTACAGGATGCGCCGGACGTTTTGGCCCGTTGCGTTTTGTTCCCGATGTTCATGGGGCTTTCATACGTCAAGGCCGGCGAAAGTGTTCCCGGATCCTATCTGGATCTTGAGCGTAAGGTGCTTCCGCTGGTAGGAGAAGTAATCACGCCAAGCGAATGTGAACGGGACATGTTGGTACACGACTATGGTGTTTCGTGCATGGTGGTTGATGTGATCCCGCGCGTTGTTGACGTGGGTTTCTTGTTGCGAAAGGCCTGCCGGAAGGAATGCATCGAGCTCGCCTATGTCGCTTCGATCCGCCGGCAGAAGGATCATCAGTCTGCCATGCAACTTGTGAAGAGGCTTGTTGAACGCGGCGTGTGTGCGAGACTGCACTGCATTGGCGCGATACAGGACGAGTCGCTTTTCATCGGTTGCCGTGAATATGCTGAGGCCAACGGGATTCTGGAGAATGTCGTATTTGAGGGAAACCATTCTAGGGAGGATGCGCTGTCGATTCTTGCCGATTGCGATTTTAATGTATCCACATCAAGATGGGAAACGTTTGGACGGGGGATTCTGGAAGGCCTTGCGTGCGGCGTGCCGACGTTGGTGCTTCAATGCCTCGGGCGTGTCTTCGTCGGCTTGCCGGAGGATATGCGTCCGCTTCTGGTTCATAGTGTCGAGGAGATGGCGGAAACCATTGTGCGACTTGTGGATGACCCTGCCGGGTACGAGCGAGAGTCTGCCAAGGGTCGGGCTCTGAGTGGTCGCTTCCCGGCTGATGATTTAGGGCGGATGATTCGCGAGAAAGTGCTTTGTACCAGATGTCAAGCGAGGGGGGCGGTCGTGCTGGTGCCAGAAGATGCACTTTGCGGGAAGGATGATGGATTTGATATGTTCGCCAGGCGCTTGTTTGTCCGCCGCGAGTTTCAGGCCTTGAACGACTACTTTGAGTCGTCTCTGAATTCGGGGGCGGACGATGCGACGCGAATTAACCGCGCATTGTCACTCCACCTTGTCGGCAGCCATGACAAAGCGAAGCGTCTCTACGAATCTCTTGTGGAATCTGAAATTGGCAGGATAAACTATCTGGCATTTTGCCATCGGGATTTTTGTCGAGTGAATCTTGATGAAAAGACGCGTCTGTCCGGTTATTCCGGCGAGCTTTCCCCTCTGTTTGACCACAATGCGATGAACAGCAGGGCCGCAGGCGGTGGCCTGAATCTGTCTTCGGGGTTTCGGTCTTTTGTTCCGTTGCTCAGCGAGCACGTCGAGAATGACATTAGACTGAAACGAGGTCAACCCCCTTGCACTTCTGAAAGCCTGCGGCTTCGGGGTCTGTTTCGACAGATGTCAACCATTTGCTGCCAGAAGTGCTTTTCGCATTCGCGGCGGCGAGTGGGCTTTTTCGTCACGGATGTCCAGCGTCACAGCGATTCTGCCATGTTGTACGAAATGGCCGAGCTTCTTGTCCCTCACTGTGATGTCTATGTGTACTTCAACAATGCATTTGAGAACAAGCTCATTCGTCAGATAGCGGAGACGTGTATTGTAAGAAATGTCATATCGCGGTCGCTGGAAGGTGTCGGGAACCAAATGTACGACGATGAGATTGAGCTGTTGATTGACATGTCAGGATATGGTTTGCGCAACAACGACATTGCGCTTTCATGGCTTGAGGACCGCGTCCATCTGGAGGGCACATTGGCTAAATACCCGATGATGCTACGTTCAACGCGATACTTTGCCGCTGCACGTTCGCGTGCGAACCGAGGGGGCCGGGACATTTTTATTCCTGGCGATGTTCGTTGCATGTCGGATCAGGAACTGCAGGGGTTGAAGATCCTTGTCGATGGCGGGGCGAGGCGACTTGCGTTTGTAAGCCACGTATTTGAGAATCCGATGTTCCCCGAAGCCTTCAAGACGCGATTGTTGGGCATTGGCTTTAAAGAGGGGGATTTTGTGCTCAGGCCCTGTCTGCTCCCGTTCGCGCTGTATATGGATTACCTGGTCGGATGCCTTGGCGCCGTCATCCCAACCGGTGCATCGGCCGCGGATTTGTCCGAAGTGCTTTATGCCGGGGTACCTGCTGTTGTCACGTCAGAGCGTCCCTGTTTGCGCAAAATGGCCGCAACTCACCGCATACCCGTGGCGTCCGGCGGAACGCTTCCGCGAATCGACGAATGGCACGGCGAAATCAGTGAAGCGCAAAATCATGAGGTGTGCCGTTGCTTTGTCCGTGACTTGATGGCGATGCCATCAATGCTGATGTCCAAGGTTGAGGACCGAAACACTCGGCTTGCTTTCCTCGTCAGCGGCCGCCATTATTGTTTCCATGAGACATGCAATGGCGATGTCGTTGTCTATGCTGAAAGGGGGCCTTGTGAACATCCTCATCCTTGACAATTCGTTTTCGGGTGCTTATGGCTCGTTTGGGCTGTTCTTGCGCGAGATCGGATTGGCGCTTGATGCGATGGGTCACCGAGTGGCTGTGTCGCGTTCGGCCCAAGAGAGCGCACATGTTTTGGAAACGGAACCTGTTGATTTCTCCTTGGGAATTGGACGGTATGGACAGTTCCTTGACGGCATATCGCTCTACGACGCGTTTGGTGTTCATCACTATCAATGGATTGTCGATTGTCCCTATAAGATGGCGCTTGACGATTGCAGCGCATTTGTAAAATATGTATTCATCGATGCTGGCTTTTCTCAGGTGGCTCCAAAGTTGAAGTGCACGCCATTGACCCTTCCGCTGGGTGTGCCGGCGGCATCACCGGCGAAGGATCCGCGAGCGTCATCGCGGGGCGAAATTGTGTTTGCGGGGCAGATCAGGGATACGTCGCGCATTGTCGCCGAGATACAGGCGAGCAAGTGTCGAACTGAAATCATGGCGGCGATTGACTATTGCGTGGGGAACATGGATTCTCCGTTTCTCCAGAATTACCTTTCTGCTACCATCGGCATGCCCGAGAAAATCCGGGCGGACATGTTTGGCCCCGTCAATTCGTTTGTTCGTGCCTATAAACGAGAATACGTAATATCGCACATTACGGGTCGTCAGGTGTCGGTCATAGGCGAGGTCTCTTCTCCGGGGGTGCTTTCGCGGCGAAATGTTCGGCTTCTCGGCAAACTGCCGTATGCAGATGCTTTTTCGAGGATTCGTGCGTATCGGTATGCCTTGAATGTCGAACCGAATTTCAACGAGGGTTGGCATGATCGGGTGCTTCGTGCTCCGTCTTGCGGCGCACTGCCGGTGACAAACAGACGCCTGGATGCAGGTGAGGACAGATGCCTGCAGGACGACATGGTGACCTATGACTATTGTTCAGTTGATGAAATCGACGATCGGCTGGATGCGCTTTCGGCGGCAGACGTTGAGGCAAGGTTGGACAGAATGAAGGATATGATCGGTCTGCGGTATGGATGGCCAGCGGTATTGTCCCGGGTCATTGATGACAGGAAGGAGTTCGCAGATGGTGGAAAGCAATAGGATTGAATATCTTGAGTTTTGGGCGACAAGGCATTGCAACATGGGTTGCCGTGGATGTTCGTCGTGCGCGCCGATAGCCGAACCTTGGTTTTTGTCGGAGGACTCGCTTTCACGCGATTTGCGACGCCTTGTTGACATTGGGCTGTCGGTCGGGTGCTTTGCCGTTCTCGGCGGCGAGCCATTGCTTCATCCAGATCTACTGGGTTTGTTCCGCTGTGTGAAGCGTCATTTCCCTCGAGCGCAACTTGGATTGATCACCAATGGCGTCTTGCTCCCGCAGCAGGATTCTAGGTTCCTGCGATTTTGCCGTGAGAATGCTGTGAAAATCAACGTAACCCGTTTCCCGGTCATGTCCGAAATACAGTGCGAGAGAATTCGTCGGCTTCTGACATCGTGGGGCATCGAATACAGGTTTACTGTCAAGCGGTTCTTCAACAAAATACTGACATTGGATCGAAGTTCACCGCTAGAGGCCGTCAGGCGTGCATGTGGGTGCAAAGGTGCCTGCAATCTGCATGAAGGTTATGTCTCGCGATGCACCGTCCCGATGGTAGTTGGCACATTGAATCGGCGCTATGGGTGCGGGTTCGTCGAGACGGGGCGGCTTTGCATAGGCGAGGCAAGCGCAGATGAAATCGTACGCTTTCTCAAAACGCCCAATGATTCTTGCCGAAATTGTTCGGCTCATCCTGTCAAAGTTCCCTGGTCGTTGGCGGATGCATGCCCTGAAGTCAAAGACTGGATAGTAGGAGAATGAACGATGCTTGATTTTGAACGGATAGAAGATGGCGTGCGTGTCAGACGCTGCCAATGTGCGCAGCCGGTTGTCACGATACCCTCCGAATGGAACGGGGCCCCCGTCGTCGAAGTCGGGGCATGCGCTTTTTCTGATGACAGAGATGTCGAGGAGGTCATTCTGCCAGACGGACTGCGGCGCATTGGTGCGCGGGCATTTGAATTTTGCGAGAACCTGAAGAGTGTGCGGCTGCCGAAATCGTTGGACGAGATCGGCGAAGCGGCGTTCGAGGGGTGCTCGGCGCTTGGGGCCGTATCGTTGCCGGATTTGAAGATAATCCCCAAATCGCTGTTTGAGGAATGTGTTTCTTTGCAGAGCATAGATGTCCCAGCCTCCGTCGTGGAGATCCGTGAAAGGGCGTTTGAATTCTGCTTATCTCTTCGTGAGATCCACTTGCATTCTGGAATCCGCAGGCTTGGCAACGGATGCTTCTTTTGTTGCCGCCGGCTTGAACGGTTTGTCATGCCGGACACGGTCGAGCAGACGGGCAAGGAGATATTGCTGGGATGCCGGAGGATCAAGCAGATACACCTGTCGAACTCCTTGCGCCGTATTGAGTGCGGCCTGCTTGCCAGATGCAGATGCTTGGAGGAGATCAGTATCCCAGATAGCGTTGAGGTGGTCTGTAATGGAGCATTTGCGGAGTGTGCCGCCTGTCATTCCGTCCGTGGCGGCGAAAAAGCCGTCTATGGGGTCAAGGTGTTTGATCGGTGCGATCGTTTAATGGAAGCACCGGACATGTCTTTTAAAATCAGTCGGCTGACGCGGGGCGCAGTTTCTGTTTGCTAGGAGGTCGATAGGATGAGTGCGCGATATTACAAGAGACGTACGCCAGAACTTAGAAACAAGTTCAATGACATTGCGGAAGACTACGATGCGTGCCGGTTTTCCTATCCGGCGGAATTGTATTCGTCCATATGGGAGTATGCCGGGGACTTCTCTCGCGCGCTTGAGATCGGTGCCGGCACGGGGAAGGCGACGGGCGCTTTTCTTGCGCGCGGATGTGAAATCGTGGCCATTGAACCCTGTATCCGCATGTTGGAATGCGGGCGGCGCAAGTTTTCGGCCGAACGCCTGAATTGGTGCAACGTGACGTTCGAAGAATATGTCTGTACGTCACCATTTGACATGGTTTATGCCGCGTCCTCATTTCAATGGCTTTCAGGGGATGATCGTGTGCGGCGCGTCTTCGCCCTGTTGCGTCCGGGAGGGGTCTTCGCGCGGTTCAAAACGAGAAACGTGGTAGCCTCGGAACGGTCGATGGCCAATGGTCGGCTGATGGAACTCTATGCTCGTTATTTTCCGGAACTGGCACCACAAAGCGGTGAGGGGCGGCACATGGAGGCGTTGGAGTATGCGTCGGCTGGTTTTGTGGATCCCCTCGAAAAGGAGTTTCATGTACCGCATGTCATGACGGCCGCAGATTATGTGCGATTGATAAGGACTTATACGGAGTACCTGATGTTTCCCGCGTCGAAACGCGCTTTGTTTGAAGACGCCATCCTGTCCGAACTGACGTCGGGGCGGATCGAATTGGACCAGAAGTGTTCGCTCTCGCTTTGGAGGCGTCCATGAGATTGATGGGATTCTACATTGGTGGTCATGACAGCAACGTGTCGGTTTCCGACGACGATGGCTGTGTCCGTTATTTCAAACTGGAGAGAATCGTCCAGTCTAAGCACAAGAAAGGGGACGTCCGTTGGGTCCGCGACGTATGTGATGCAATTGACTTCCGCCCAGAGGTCGTGTGTTTTTCGGATGGGAATCGGAATGGACTGGGGACCTGTCGGGTCGGGCAGTTGGCGAAGGCGGTGGAGCCGGTATCTGGCTTGTTTGACGTGCCGACATTTTGTATCGATCATCATTACGCGCATCTTCTAAGCGTATGGCCTGTTCTGTCTGTCCCGGAGAAGGATGTAGGGCGCGGGGTCTGCATTGATGGGCGCGGCGACAATCAGGTCAAGTACTCTGTCATTGATTCCCCATTCAATCTCGCGTCGGCACGCGTTGTTCATTGTGACACGGAAGCCTGTTTTTGCCTGCTTCTCAATCGAATCGGTCGGCTGATGGGGTTGTCGGGCGGGGAACTTGATTTCGCCGGCAAGATCATGGGAGCCGCAGCCTATGGACGGGTGGATGACGAGTACGGTCGGACGTGTCTTGCTTATTTGAAGATGAATCGCCTTGAAGAGGTGTTGAGCGTGCCATTCCGGGGTTTTGCAGTTGAAAGACTTTGCCAAAACAGGGATCAGGACTTCTTTGACTGGATCGCCTCTTTCCACTCGATGCTTCTGGGTTTAGTCTCAGACATTTTTGCGCGATACGCTTATGGCATAAGGTGTACTGTGTACGCTGGAGGGTTTTCCCAGAATACGGTTTGCAATGAGCTTCTGCGTGGTCGGTTTGACGTGACGATACCGCCGCATGGTTATGACGGAGGCCTGTCCCTGGGGTGCATTGAATATGTGGCGCTACTTTACGGACAGCGTTTGACCGCACGGGGATTTCCTTTTCTGCAAGAAGGTGGCGACGTCGGCTATGCTTCGACTGGTTCTATCTCGCAGGTCTGCGATTGCCTGCGGGATGGAAAAATCGTCGGATGGTGCCAGGGACGGGCCGAGGTCGGTCCAAGGGCGCTTGGACATCGGTCGATACTGATGAACCCTGCGATGAGAGACTGTAGGCGCATCCTCAACGAGAGAGTGAAGAAACGTGAGTTCTGGCGTCCTTTTGCGGGCTCGCTTCTGATTGGCGACGGACCGTCGGTGATGTCGGCCGGCCACGAATGCCCTTACATGTTGCACGCGGTTTCCGTTGCGCTTCAATGGCGTGGACGCCTCCCCGGGATTGTGCACCATGACGGCACGTGCCGTTTCCAGACGGTTCGGCGGACACCGGAGCTTGAAACGTTCTGTGACTTGTTGGAGAGGTTCAAACGCCAAACGGGCGTGCCGGCGCTCCTCAACACCTCATATAATCTCGGCGGCAAGCCGATTGCGAATTCAAAGCGTGATATTCTGGATGCCTTTAGGGGCCTGGATCTGGATGTTCTTTGCGTTGGTGATGAGATCCTAACGAAGGGCCGGGTATGAAGGAGAACCTCATTGTTGAAAGACCGGCTTCTTTAGGATGCAGGGTCGGGAATGTGTTTCGGAAATATTACAAGTATGCCGACGCGAATGCGGCCCTCACGGAACTGCGCAATGCGCGCACAGCGTTTCTGGGGGCCGTCCCGTGCCCTGAACCTCTGGATGTTGGCTATTCGGAGTTGCGGAAGATGCACTACTGCGCGTTTCGATTTCACAAATTGGAAAAGATTGATCCGAGACGGTTGACATTGTCGGAATGGCAGTCCCTCATCATGATTTGCCAGGGGATCTCAGACGTCAGATGTAATGGACCCCTCGGCGGTGGCAGTTGGGCGAAGTATGTTTCAGGCCTTGAAACGACATTGCCCTACGTCCCAGAACGGGTGCGTTCGGCGCTTGCAAAGGAACTGGACGGATTGAGATGTGTGTCGAATGACTGTTTTACCCATGGGGATTTCTCGTTTGTTAACATTGCGCGCGACGGTGAGACGGGGGAACTGATGGTCTTTGACTTTCAGGATTCATGCAGGGGCGTTCGCAATTGGGACTGGGCGTATTTTCTGGCAAGCGTCCCTGTGGACATCGCGGAGGAATGGAAACCTGACCGGAGCGTGCGGAAGTTGATGAGGATAGTTTCTGCGGTGAAATTAGCCCGAGCTCGCCGTAAAAAAACCGAAGTCGGATTTCGAACGGAGATCTTTGATCACTGGTGGAGGGGAGAATGAACTACAGAATTGTTCCTCCGTGCGATCTGCACAGGACCGACATCGACAACGTCGATGTAAAATATCTTGTGGAGTATTTTGCCGACAATTACTATCGTTTCCTCTATGTCTATCGCGGCTCTTCCTTGGTTGATGTGTGGACCGCCAAGGACATTTCAGATACGGATAGGCCGTGTTCTGCGGGCTATGCACACAGGTCGTATGTCTGGAACAACGACCGGACGCCGACGACGGAAGAACTCGAAAACTGGTGCCAATCACATCGCTATCCTCCGCGCGTGGCCGTCGTCGTGAATGGCGATCTTGTCTTCGAGGCAGAGGGGCCGCATGCCGTTGGCGAGGCACGGGGAAGACTCAAGAGTCGGTTGTCTCTGGCTTTTTGCAGGTTCTTTTCCAGGGAGCTGATCCAATGGTTCAGGAATCGGAAGGTTGAACACCTCGCTGTCATTGCGGCTGACGAGTTCCGCAATGCGATAGACGACGCATTTCCGTTCATTAAGATGACATACTTCTATTCCGCATCGTCTGTCACCGGTGAATATGACATTGCGATGGATTTTCGCTATTTTCGCCTTGCCAGGTTTTTGACTACGCGGTGTCGATTCGTTCCCCTGTTTGAGATTCTTGAGCAAATCGCGTTGGACCGATTGGCTGACAAGTGCCGCGAGATGGGGGTCTCTTTGCGTTTGTACAGGATTGCTTCAAGTGAGAGCATTCGGGTGCTGTCTCGTCTGGAACGTCGGCAATTTTCGGTTCGCCATGATTTTAGGACGCTGTTAAACGACAACGAGTACTTGGCTTCTTTCGCTGCGACAGATCGGGCCATTGAATTTCTGAAGCGCAATCCATACGAGGGGACAGCTCTCAGAGTCCATGCAGGCATCCTGATTCAGGATGACATGAATAGGGAATTGATGCATGTGAATAATGGCGTCAGGCTTTCGTGTCCCAGTGGAGATTCGCTTGCGCCTGGCGTTCATCTATTTGGTCCATGCACGCCGTTTGGTCTTTGCGTTTCGGATGACGAGACCATCGCGTCGTTTTTACAATGTGAACTGAATAACCGGGCGGTCTCTGCGCATGTGATGAACTACGGTTGTCTCCAGGGCCGGAATTTTGTGCTGAACACATTGCTTCGGGTCCTGACAACGCCATTGCGGCGAGGCGATCACGTCGCCATCCTTGATTTCTTCGGCGAACAAACTGGCATCGTTGACACGTCGGAATGGTTGAATGCCGAAAAGTCCACGTGCGATCACTGGTTCTTTGACGCGCCAATGCACTGCAATCGGCATGCGAATGCAGTTATTGCGCGTCATCTGGCCGAGGATTATCTTCGTTGTGCGGAGCGGACCCTGCCTGTGGATACTGCTCCGGCGGCTGCATTTCTGGGTGTGGCGGGGATTCAGGAACTGGAGGGAGTGCGCATGGAGTTGGCATGAGAGTCAACGCCATATCCACAAGGTGGATGGTTGCTTTATGGCCACACGGTACGCTAATTATCCCGATTCCGTGCTAGGCCAGAATTGTCCCCGACGACGATGTTCTATTTGTCTAATGAGGTATCTACATTCTTTGATGGCCGTGTAGAACGTGTAGACTTGGATGCTGGGATGTTCTAGGCGGCATACGGCGCTTTTCGACTTCGGCGAGTTCAAGACGCCATTTGACTTCCTTGACAAAATCGACGGCAAGGATGTCGAGAAGGTGGTGCTTGGCGCGGCACTCGGCATTGGAGGCGTACTGGCCGTTAAGGGCCTCTGCTCCTTCTTCAGCCGCGACTGAAGGACATGGACAGTTGCAGCGCCCGGCGGAAGTCATTGCGCAAAGGCGCTACAACTGCCTGAAATTTGCAGTGGAGATATCTTTTGGCAACAACTGGCGGGGAAATATGTGGTATAATGTCGTTGTTGAAGATTGGTAACAGAGACAGATCATGAGGCAAGTTGCTAGAGCGGAATACAAGGACGGCTATGCGGACGTCTATGACGCCCGTGACGTGTTGCTCGTCCACATGCGGTGCGATGGACTTGTCGGCTACGGGCCGGAGGGCTTTGTCGTCAAGCGCGGCAACTGCTATTGGGCGCATAACGCAAACGGCACCAACGCGATTGCACCTATGACGCCGTTTGACTTCGGCAAGAAGAAGTGGGGCATGCACGATACGTTTCTGCGGATTGTGTGCGGAAGTTGAATGGACAGTTCTATGGATATTCTCAACAGACAACGACACAGGAAGCCGTTCCGCGAATGGCTTCTCAACCTCTGCGGTTACGAAATCTGGCCGCCGACGCACAACGACCCCTTCATCAAGGGCCCCCAGCCGCGCATCATCACGAAGCGCCAGGCCGCCGCCCTTCGCGCAATGGCGGAAACGAACTGTGGGCGAGAGTATCCCTTTACGCATTAAGGATATTACTAGCATTATGATCAGGTTTGTGCCTATTGTCGCTGATAAAGAACAATGACAGAAGGATACTGTTATGGCTACTGGAGAAGAAAGAAACGAGAGCAATGAATTGAAGAACGATGTGCTGAAAGTGTATAGTGAAGTGACGGCTGCGGCAAATGGGCTTGTTACGGAGCTACGATCTGAAAACGAAAAGAATGACGAAGAAATCAGAAAGTCGGTTGATGGTATCATTGATGATGTAGCTATGAAAAACAAGGCGTTTGAAACTGCGGTTACAGAATTGGCCGAAGATAGCGAATTTGAGAAATTCACGATCGCATTCTTTGGACAGACGAATGCTGGCAAAAGTACGATCATAGAGGCACTTCGCATCCTCTTTGGCGAAGAGGGGCGGCAATCCAAGATCGCAGAGAATGTTGAGGAGAAGGATCGTTTGGGAAAAGAGTATGATAAGAAATGCGAGGATGTTCTTCTTAAGCTTGAGGCAATGAAGGAGATGTACAAGCCCAAGCCTCTATTGAACAGGATCGCGTGGCCGATGGTCATGTTTGTCGTCGGTTTGGCAATTGGAGCTCTTTGCATGTGGAGGTGCATGTGATGTTTCAAGATCCTGCAGGAAGATTTCTGGCGGGACTTATCGCAGGCCTCAAGGCGCGACGAGCGTATGAAAGGTTCTCGCCGTATATGGTTGACGGCACGATTATCGGCAATGGCAGCCAGGATTTTACAAAAAGCTATACTGCTTACGCACTTTCAATAAATGATGTCAAGACGCAACTGGTTGATTGCCCTGGCATTGAGGGGAATGAGGAGTTGTTCAAGGAGATCATAGAGAACGCATTGAAGAAATGCCACCTAGTATGTTATGTGGCGAGAGAGTCTAAAGGCATCGAGACCGGGACATTGGAGAGGGTCCGGGATTATCTTGGTTCCAATGTCGAGGTGATGGGGATTCAAAATATCCCGTTCAACCCAACGAAGGAGTACGAAGGGAAGAGCTATTTCTCTGATGCGAAGCGAGAGATCGACAAGGCAGTTAAGAAAAGGTGTAACATAGAAGATTCCTTAAAGACCGTTATCCCTCCCGAGCTTTATGCGAACACGATAAGTGTTTCCGCATTGCCTGGACTTTGCGCTATTGCACAGAAGAATGGCGAAAGCACATTCGCAGATCCTCTGTTGTATGGCGAAGACAATGTCGTACGAGACTCCTTGGTGACTTTACGGCGCCAGCAGAGAAATTTTTTCAGACATGCCACGAAACAAGAACTTGTTGAATTAAGTGGCCTGAATGACTTGAGTGCTGCAATAGCTGATAGTTGTGCCAATGCGCCACTTAGAATCAAGCGGAATGCGTTGCTGCGCCTGTCGGAGAAATTGAAGTCTCTGTTTCTATCGCCATTGGAGGACAACGCGAAAAACCTTAAGCAAACTTGTCAAAGCGTCGAGAAACGAGTCGATGCGTATGTA
>Ga0265298_10000096_pt1 | contig 125596 bp, 114 predicted proteins | sample AusTroGonzalo_MG_3_FD_193486 | JGI IMG/M metagenome (GOLD analysis project Ga0265298, IMG submission 193486) | Bovine rumen microbial communities from tropical cattle in Woodstock, Queensland, Australia - Gonzalo_01 | ecosystem: Host-associated > Mammals > Digestive system > Stomach > Rumen ...
AGCGTTTGAATGGCATTCAAAAGGTCAGGAGTTCGATTCTCCTATGCTCCACAAAAGAGTCGCTGAATTTCAGCGACTCTTTTTATTTTTGCAACTGAACTGTAGATTATTTCTAAGAAAATCTATGAAGAGAATCCTATACTTAATTCTCGCGCTTTCAACCCTGGTGTCCTGCCACAAGGATATCTGGGACAAACTGAACGACCACGAGGCTCGGATTGCCAAGCTGGAGCTGCTTTGCAATCAACTGAATACCAACATTAATTCCTTACAGGCGCTTGTAAATGCCATAAATGCCAGGGATTATATAAAATCTGTGACTCCGGTGATGGAAAACGGGACCATCGTAGGCTATACCATCGTCTTCAACAGCAGCAATCCTATTACCATTTATCACGGGAAAAACGGGGAGGATGGACACAGCCCGATTATCGGGATAAAACAGGATGAAGACGGAGGCTATTACTGGACGCTCGACGGAGAGTGGATTTTGTCCGGCGGACAGAAGGTCAAGGCTGAAGGGAGCGGTCGCGACGGAATAACCCCGCAACTGAAAATTGAAGGAGAATATTGGTGGGTATCCTACGACGACGGTGCTACCTGGTCAAAACTCGGGAAAGCCGTCAGCGACTGGGGGGATTCGATGTTCAAGGAGGTCTGGCAGGACGAACAATACGTTTATTTTGTCCTTGCCTACGGAGAGGAAATCAAAATTGCCAAAGGCGGCTTACATTGGGTGTATGTTTAAGAAACCTAACGAGGAAGCGCCCGGGGCCGAAGCTAAGGTATCAGTGGCTGTCGTGAGCTGTTTTGGCCTCCTGCATAAAAATCATTGTATTTGCGTGTTAATAACCTCCTTGATGATGAAACTTTTAAATTATGGGCGAAGCCCACGGTAAAATAACGAAAAAAGGTGGCTCGGAAGTGAGTCACCTTTTTTGTGCCCGGGGCCGGGCTCGAACCGGCACGTCTTTTAAGGACACAGGATTTTGAGTCCAGCGCGTCTACCAATTCCGCCACTCGGGCCTGCGAGGGAGCAAAGGTATCAATTTTCTCCAACTTATCAAATTTTTGCCTAACTTCACGCCAAATTAACGCGAGGTATGTGCTTCAAAAAGAAAATCAAACTGTATTTCAGTGATTCTCCCGGCGCCCTCAAGCGGCGCCTGCGTTCCTATAAGCAGGTTTTCGTGGTCTATGACGAAAACCTGGCGCCCTGGCTGCCCAAACTGAACCTCGAGGGGAAGCGGGCTTTTTCCATCGTCGCGACGGAAGAGAACAAGAATATCAAAACCGCCTACGAAGTCTGTAAATGGCTGCTCGAGCAGGGAGCGGACCGCGATGCGCTCGTCGTTGCGGTAGGCGGTGGCGTGACCACCGACATCTCCGGTTTTGCCGCAGGGATCTACAAACGCGGCATCCGCTATGCCAATGTGCCGACGAGCCTGGTCGGGCAGGTGGATGCGGGCATCGGCGGAAAGACGGGCGTCAATGTCAGCTCGTTCAAGAATATGATCGGCCTGATCAAGCAGCCGGAATTTACCTGGATCTGCCCCGCCCTGCTGGAAACCCTTCCGGAGAAAGATTTCCTCTCCGGCAGCGCGGAACTGCTCAAGACCTTCATCCTCGAGGAGAGGACCGCTTACGAAGAAGCCGTCGACCTGCTTTCGGCAAGTAACCGCAAGCCGGACGCTTACGGGAAACTCATCGAGGAGGCCGCCCGCATCAAGGCCCGCGTCGTGGGCAAGGACGAAAAGGAGAACGGACTGAGGCGGGTGCTGAACCTCGGCCATACCTACGGGCACGCCATCGAGTGGTATCAGCACGTGCACGGAGAGGAAGCCCCGCTCACGCACGGTGAAGCAGTGGCCGTCGGCATTATCAAGGCGGCCGGACTTTCCGAAAAGCGCGGTTACGCGGCAGCCGGTCTGGAAGCCAAACTGCGCGATGATTTCCACCGCTGCGGCCTGCCGGTCGACTGCCCCTGCCCCGAGGAGGCCCTGGAAGAGGCCGTCTCCAAGGACAAGAAGGCGGAAGGCGGGAAAATCAATTTCGTATTCATCGAGAAAATCGGCAAAGTCCGCATCGCCAAATTATGATTTGCACCAGCTTGCAGCACAAGTCCCTGGAAGAGATTTTCGGCATCCTCCAGGACCCGTACGTGGAAATGGCGGAGATCCGCCTGGACCTCTGCGACCTTTCTGACAACGACATCGAAGAACTGTTCAGTTCGGCCGACAAGCCCCTGATCGCCACCTGCCGCAGCACGGAAAAGGAGGCGGACGAAGCGCTTCGCCGCCTGGAAATCGCGGTGCAGTCCGGTGCGCGCTATGCCGACCTGGAGGTCGAGGCGCCGGTACGCATCAGCCAGCGCTTGCGCAAGATCTGCCGGGAATACGGCGTGGGGCTCATCCGTTCCTGGCACGACTTCGACGGTACGCCGGACGCCGCCACCCTCGAGATGTATTTCGAGCGTTGCCTGCGCTACGGCGCCGATATCGTCAAAATCGTCACGACCTGCCGGAGCGATGCCGATGCCGAACGCATCCTCGCCCTGTACCGGCATCCCGACCGCCGCGGCCGCCTGATTGCCTTCGGTATGGGGGAAGCGGGGCGCGACAGCCGCATCGAATGCCTCCGGAAAGGGGCTCCGTTCAGTTATGCGGCACTCAGTGCCGAGGAAGCGACGGCTCCGGGCCAGTGGCGCGTGGACCAGATGCACAAGGCCGTTTACGGCGATGCACGCACTTTCTTCCGCAATTCGCTGGAGATGCCTGCGTCGAAGAGTTTTGCCCAACGGGCGATATTGGCTGCCGCCCTGGCGGACGGAACATCCCACCTGCGGGGCTATACCCCCTGCGAAGATTCCGAAGCGGCGATCGCGGTGGCCAAGGCTATGGGCGCCAAGGTCCGTCGCGGCCGGACGCTGACCATCACCGGCATCGGCGCCGGGAAAGGCTGCCTGGACCTGAAGCAGGTGCAGGTAGGCAATTCCGGGCTGCTGGCCCGCCTCTGCATTCCGCTGTTCTCTGCCTTGAACTGCGGGGATGTGCTGCTGGACGGCGGAGAGCAACTGCGCTCCCGTCCGCTCGAGAGCGCATCGGACATCATGGCCTCCTTCGGGGTAATGCTGCATCCTGTAAACCCGCGCGGCGACAAGCAGATCCATCTGCCGCTGCGCCTGCAGGGTGCGCTGATGCCCGGCAACGCCGATATCCCCGGACGCGGCGGTTCGCAGCTCATCTCCGGGCTGCTGATGGCGCTGCCGCTGCTGGACAAAACTTCCAAGGTTTTTGTCACCGACCCGCGCAGTATTCCCTATATGTTCATCACCAGCGACGTGCTGGCTTCCTTCGGCATCAAGATCGGCAGCGAGATGGAGGGAGATGAGGCGCTGCTTGAAGACGGCGACTGGTCCGCGTGCAGCGGCATTACCTTCCGTATTCCCGGAAACCGCTGTTACAAAGCGGCGGAACTGGATATCGAGGGCGACTGGAGCGCGGCGGCGGCCTTCCTCGTGGCGGGTGCCGTTTTCGGCAGCGCGCAGGTGCAGGGCCTTTCTTCCCGCTCCCTGCAGGCGGATCTGGCTATCTGCGACATCCTCCTGGATGCGGGCGCCAGTGTCGCTTCCAGCGAGGACGGCGACGACATCTGCGTCTGCAAGGGCCCGCTGGAAGGCTTCGAGGCGGATTTGAACCACGCCCCGGATCTTTTCCCCGTGGTGGCGGTGCTTGCCGCCTTCTGCGAAGGGGAAACCCGTCTGAAGGGGGTACGGCGACTGCTCGGCAAGGAATGCAACCGCGCGGACGCCATCTCGGAAATGCTCTCGCAAATGGGCGTTCTGGTAAGCGTGGAGGGCGATGAGATGACCATCCGCGGCGAGAATTACTGCTCCCGCATCCTGAACGGACGGCTGCTCAAAGGTGGGAATTTCAGTTCGAATCACGACCACCGGATGGTGATGGCCCTGAAGATCGCGTCGCTCGGTGCGGCGGAACGTATCGTCATCGACGATACCGCCTGCGTCGCCAAGTCCTTCCCGGACTTTATGGAGATGTTCGATTAGCTTCGATAAACCGCAGCTCCGCTTCCAGCATTTCGAGTTTGTGCATCGGGCACCCGGCTTCCCGGGCCTGCCGCAGGGCTTCCGTATAGATGGCACCGATTTCCATCGGCCTGCCGAAATCGTAATCGAGTTTCATGCTGGGGGAGTAGGGCTTCATCGACAGTGTCATTTCCAGCATCTTGTCCGCAAAACTTTCGTCAATCCGCTCCACGCCCAGTGCGCGGGCGGCGGCGATGACCTCCAGCATCTGCTCCCGGATCAGGGCGGCGGTGGCCGGATGGGCGAGCAGCGCGTCCGTCGAAGTGTTCAGCGCGACCGTCATCCCGTTGAAGGGCATATTCCAGACCTGCTTTTTCCAGCGCGCCTCGAGGTATTCGGCGCTGACGGCCCGGATGCCCGCGTCGACGAAATCGCGCACCACCGCTTCGGCGCGCTCCTGCGCTCCTTCCGAATAGGCGGCGATGCTGATGTGCCCGAGGTCCTGGTGGTCGATGATGCCGGGCCGGGTCTTGGCGCTGCAGATGAAGGCCAGTCCCGCCGCCAGCCGCAGTTCCGGGAACATCGCCTGTACCTGCGCTTCCACGCCGATGCCGTTTTCAATCAGCACTACCAGCGTATCGCTCTTCAGCAGCGGCGGCAGCAGTTCCCGCAGCAAAGGGTTGTTGACGGATTTCAGTGCGACGATGACGACATCGCTGCGGGGCATATCGGCAGTGCTGGCGTAGGCATTGGGGGCATCGAGCCGGAAGTTTCCCCGCCAGGAATTCACCTGCAGTCCGTGCTCGCGGACGTATGCATAGTCCTTGTGGAAAAGGAAGTGGACCTCCTTTCCCGCCCTGGCGAGGCTGGCGCCGTAATAGCCGCCCACACCCCCTGTTCCGATGACTGAATAGACCATAAGGATTTAGTCTGCCGCCGGAATGGGAGAACTCAGGTTCTTCATCCCCGGTTTGAGGTAAAGTTCCTGCTCCACCTTGCCGCCCATCAGGCGGACCCAGGTGCAGAAGCCTTCGTCACCGGCAGTGAATTCGAAGACGCGGGCACCGCTGGGCTTGAGTTCGTTATAGACCGTATCGCAACCGCCGTAACGGCCGTAGATTAAGAAAAATCCCTGCCACATCAGGACATAGTCGTTGTTGTGGTCGTGGCCGGTCACGATGCCCTGGACGTCGCCCATCTCGCGCATGGCCAGGAACAGGCCGGAATTGAATTTGGGGACCGCCGGTTCTTCTCCGACATTCCCTACGATAAAGCGCCTGTTCTTCCCGTCGTCGTGCAGCGCGTCCCGATACTCCGGGACGGGAATATGGAAGAACGAGAGGGCGGGTACCGGTTTCCCGGCATTGCGCTCCGTAAAGTAGGCGCTGGCCTTGCGGTACCAGGCAATCTGGTCCGCGTGGATGTAGCCCCAGCTCTTGATGCCTGCGGGATAGTCGCGGTTACCGCTGTCAAAAAGGTAAAAGATGCGCTCCAGTCCTTCCGGACCGGAGAGCGTGAGGATGTTGTCTTCGGCCAGGTTGACGCAGCCGGGAAGGGAACGGATCAGCTTGTGCATCTCTTCCCGGGTCAGGTCGAAATCGCTGTCGTGGTTGCCGAGCGCTACGGCAAAGGGAATTTTCCTGTCTATGATGGGCTGCAGAAGGGTCCGGGCAGAGGCTTCCGCCGGCTTTCCGTACACGATATCGCCCGTATGGATGACGAAGTCCGGTTTTTCCTCGTCCAGCATCTCGATGACATTGTTCAGCGCCCGTTCACTGCGCGGGTCGCCCAGGATGTAATGCGTATCCGTCAACTGGAGGATCTTGAATTTCCCGTCCTGCCGGTAATGCAGTTCGCCGGCCACCCGCGGCCGGTCCGCTCCGCAAGCGTCACTGTTGAAAGCAGCAGGAAGGGTAAGTAATGCCAAAAGAACAAAAAATCGCTTCATTGTGTAAATCGCTTTGTTGAGACAAATGTAACACTTTTCTCTGAAAAACATTTCGTATCTTTGTCGTCTTACGATGCAAAGCGCGAAAAATGACATTCCTGTCGGAACAGCGGCGGGAAGCGACTACAAGGAAGGTTTCGTCACGCAGGTCGAGCAGGATCTCGTCCCCAAGGGCCTGAGCGAGGAAATCATCCGTACCATTTCCGCGCGCAAGGGCGAGCCCCAGTGGCTGCTGGACTTCCGGCTGGAGGCCTTCCGCAAATGGCAGAAGATGACGCCGCCTTCCTGGGGCCATCTCGAGTTGCCGGAGATTGATTTCCAGGAGATTATCTATTACGCCGCGCCCAAGCGGGACGAAGACCGTCCTACGGAGATCGACCCCGCGCTGATGGAGACCTTCGACAAACTCGGGATTCCGCTGCACGAGCGCGAAGTGCTCGCGGGGGTCAAACCCAAGAGCAACGTGGCGGTGGATGCGGTCTTCGATTCCGTGTCCGTGGCGACGACCTTCCGCAAGACGCTCTCCGAGAAGGGGATTATCTTCTGCTCTTTTTCCGAAGCCGTGCGCGAGCATCCTGACCTGGTGCGCAAGTACCTCGCAAGCGTCGTTCCTGCCGGGGACAATTTCTACGCGGCGCTCAATTCCGCCGTCTTTTCCGACGGTTCCTTCTGCTACATCCCCAAGGGGGTGAAGTGTCCGATGGACCTGTCCAGTTATTTCCGCATCAACGCCAGCGGCACCGGGCAGTTCGAGCGTACGCTCATCATCGCGGACGAAGCTTCCAGCCTCAGTTATATGGAAGGCTGCACCGCGCCGATGCGGGATGAACACCAGCTGCACGCAGCGGTCGTGGAGATCATCGTCGAGAAGGACGCCGATGTGCGCTATTCGACGGTACAGAACTGGTATCCCGGCGATGCGCAGGGCCGCGGAGGCATCCTGAACCTCGTCACCAAGCGCGGCATCTGCCGCGGCGAGGGCAGCCACCTCAGCTGGACGCAGGTGGAAACCGGTTCGGCCATCACCTGGAAATACCCTTCCACCATCCTCAAAGGGGACAATTCGTCTTCCGAATTCTATTCGGTGGCGATGACGGGCCACTACCAGCAGGCCGATACCGGCACGAAGATGATCCATCTGGGCCGCAATACCCGCAGCCGCATCATCAGCAAGGGCATCTCTTCCGGTCACAGCCAGAACAGTTACCGGGGGCTGGTGCATATCGGGGCGGGGGCCGAAGGGGCCAGGAACTATTCGCAGTGCGACAGCCTGCTCATCGGTTCCGACTGCGGTGCGCATACTTTCCCGGTCATCCGGAGCGCCAATCCCGCGGCGACGGTGGAGCACGAGGCGACGACCTCGAAAATCAGCGAACAGCAACTTTTCTACTGTAATCAGCGCGGGATTCCGCCGGAAGATGCGGTGGCGCTTATCGTGGGCGGTTATGCCCGCGAAGTGCTGCAGCGGCTGCCGATGGAATTCGCCGTGGAGGCACAAAAACTACTTTCCCTGTCCTTGGAGGGGGCAATCGGATGACAGCCTGGGTATTGGATCTCAGCGCCTCGGTCTTGGGGCTGACCTGCGTGTTCCTGGCGGGACGCGCTTCCAAATACAATTTTTGGGTGGGATACCTTTATACGGTGGCCCTCTTTCTGCTGTTCTGGGACCGGAACCTGTACGCGAATCTGCTGCTGCAGCCGATATCGCTGGGCATCAATATCCTGGGGCATTATCGCTGGACGCATCCCCGTGAAGGGGAGCGCAGTGCGGAGGATGCATCGGCGCTCAAGGTCAGTATGCTGAACTGGTGGGAGCGTGCGCTCTGCGTGGTTTCGGTGCTTGTGCTGGCCTTTCTCTGGGGGCTGGCCCTGGACCGTCTGTTCCCCGCCGATCCCCATCCTTACCTCGATGCGGTGGTGACGATGCTGATCCTGACGGCGCAGTTGCTGTCGGCACTCAAGAAATGGGACTGCTGGATGGCGTGGCTGATGGTCAATATCACACAGATTGCGCTGCACAGCAGTGTCGGCAATCCTTTTATGACCATCGTCAGCGGCCTGTACCTGATCAACGGCTGCTGGTCCCTGTATTCCTGGATGAAACGTTATAAGAACAATGGATAATTTGCTTGAAATACGAAACCTGCACGCTTCGGTGGGCGATAAGGAGATCCTGAAGGGGATAGACCTGGTCATCTGCCGCGGAGAGGTGCATGCCGTGATGGGACCGAACGGGGCCGGGAAATCGACGCTCAGCGCCGTGCTTACGGGCCGTCCGGACCTCGTGGTGACGCAGGGCAGCATCCTGTATGACGGACGCGACCTGCTTGCCATGCAACCCGAAGAGCGTGCCTGGGCGGGCATCTTTCTTTCTTTCCAGTACCCCGTGGAGATTCCCGGGGTATCCATCACCGCATTCATGAAGGCGGCGGTAAACGCCAGGCGGCGTGCTTCCGGGCTGGAGGAACTCAAGCCGGCGGAATTTTTGCGTCTGCTCAAGGAGAAGATGGCCTTTGTGGGGATGAAGCCGGATTTTGCCTCCCGTGCCGTGAACGAAGGCTTCTCCGGCGGGGAGAAGAAACGCAATGAGATTTTCCAGATGGCGATGCTGGATCCGCAGTTCGCCATCCTCGACGAAACGGACAGCGGTCTGGATGTGGACGCGCTGAAGATTGTGGCCTCCGGGGTGAACGCCCTTCGTTCGCCGGAAAAATCGGCCATCGTGATTACGCATTACAAGCGTCTGCTGGACTATATCGTGCCCGATGTGGTGCACGTGCTCAAGGACGGCCGCATCGTCAAGACGGGAGACCGCTCCCTGGTGGAGCAGATTGACCGGCAGGGATACGAAGGACTGGATGGATAGATTGTTTGTCATAGGCAGGGATGAAGTTCCGGCGCGCTTTGAAGTGCTGCCGGGCGAAGCGCTGCGCCTGACTTTCGTAAAGTTGCCGGGGCTTTCCGTCCCGGTGGAGACGGAGGTGCTGCTGGCGCAGTGCGGCTGTGAGGTGGACGTCGCCGGCCTGTATCTCTGTGAGGGGGATGACCGCTTCTCGCTGAAGCTGAACCTTCGGCACGAGGCGGGGGAGTGCCGTTCCCGGCAATTGTTCAAAGGGATGGCTTCCGGCAATGCCCGCGCCCTTTTCGACGGCCGGGTGTATGTGGCCCACGGCGCGCAGAAGACCGTTGCCCTCCAGGAGAACCACAGCCTGCTGCTCGATGCCGCGGCGAGCGTGGAGAGCCGTCCGCAGCTGGAGATTTATGCCGATGACGTGGAGTGTTCGCACGGTGCTACCGTCGGATCGCTTGACGCACAGCAGCAGTTTTATATGCAGAGCCGCGGGATTCCCCGCGAGGAGGCGCTCCGCCTGCAGAAGATATCGTTTTTGTCCCCGGTGCTGGAAAGGCTGCCGGAGTCTTTGGTGAACGAAGTAGTTTCCCGTTTATGAAAATCTGCCCCGGCCCGAAGATCAACATCGGCCTTCAGGTGAAGGCGAAGCGTCCGGACGGGTACCACGAGCTGGAAACCCTGTTCGTGCCCTGCAACGCTTTTTCCGATGTGCTGGAGCTGGAGGAGGCGCCTGCCCTGCAAGTGGAGATTCCCGGGGCGGACTGGCCGGTGGAGGAGGATCTGACCGTGCGTGCCTGGCAGTTGTTGCACGACGAGTTCGGGATTCCGCCGGTACGCATTTATCTGGAGAAGCATATTCCCGTCGGAGCGGGGCTGGGCGGCGGTTCTTCCGATGCCGCGGCCGCGCTGAAGCTGCTCAACGGCTTGTTTTCGCTGGGGCTTTCGGATGCTGCGCTGGCCCGGCGGGCGGCCCTGCTGGGTTCTGACTGTGCGTTCTTTATCTATGGTACGCCGATGTTGGGAACCGGTCGTGGCGAAGTGCTGGAGCCTTTCCCCATCGACTTGTCGGGCTATCGCATCGTCGTGGAGATGCCCCAGGGAGAGCGGGTGAGTACGCGGGAGGCGTATGCGGGCATCGTGCCTACGGTCCCGAAGCTTCTGCTCCGCGAGGCGCTCTTGTCTCCGGTCGCTGCCTGGAAGGATTGCGTGTATAATGATTTTGAGGCGACGGTATTCCCCGCGCATCCGCGCATTGCGGCGCTCAAGGCCGAGATGTATGCGCGCGGAGCCGTGTATGCGGCGATGTCCGGTTCCGGTGCCGCGGTGTTTGGACTGTTTGAGCGATGAAGGCATTGTTGTCACGAAGCGCTAGGGCCGCAGGAAGCTCTCAGCTCCCTGTTGCTCCGCAACCCTATCCGGGTAAATGGTCGCTGAGGGCAACCCTGCGGCCCTTTAACGCGCTTCGTGACAAACTTTTTACAGTTCTGCTGTTTTTATTGACGATAAGTGCCGTCGCTGCGGCGCAGACGACGAAGGTGCGCGGTATCGTCAAGGATGCGCAGACGGGGGAGCCGATTGCCTTTGCGGCGGTGTTTTTCAAGGATACGACCATCGGCCTGACCTCCGATAACGAGGGAAAGTATAATCTGGAGACCCGGGACAAGGCGGCGACCATCCTCTGCTGCCAGCTGCTGGGCTACGAGAGTCAGGAAGTGACTGTTCGTCAGGGCGGCTTTACGGAGGTGAACTTCAATCTGGTTCCCTCTGACAACCGCATCAGGGGCATCGTCGTAAAGGCGGACAACCGCAAGATCAAGCGTCTGCTCGCGGGCATCGAGGCCAACCGTGCGCGGAACAATCCGGAAATGCGTCCGCGCTATTCCTGCGATGTCTATAACAAGATGGAGCTGGACCTGACGCACGCGAAGGAAAGGCTCAAGAGCAAGCGCTTCCTGCGGGAGTTCGGCTTTGTGTTCGATTATATGGATACCTCGTCGGTCTCCGGTGTGCCCTACCTTCCCGTTATGATTTCCGAGACGGTGACGCGCCGGAGCCATTCCAGTAATCCCGATGTGGACGGGGAGACCGTCCTGGCGAACCGGATTTCAGGCATCAACCCGGATGCGAACCTGCTTACGCAGTTCACCGGCAGCATGCACCTGAAAATCAACTTCTATAATCCCTTTATCAATTCCTTCGACGTGGAGTTCCCTTCGCCGATCCAGGCGGGAGGTCTCCTGTTTTACAATTATTTTATCATCGATACCCTGCAGGTGGATGCCCGCAAGACCTACAAGATCCGCTATCATCCCAAGGGCGGCATTTCGTCGCCGGCCTTTGACGGAGAGATGCTGGTGGATGCGGAGGACTTTGCGCTGCGTTCCATCCACGCCAAGATGATGCGGGGCGGGAACGTGAACTGGCTGCGGGATATCGTCATTGATGCCGAATATACCCGTCTGGAGGACTCCACCTGGTTTTATAAGAAGGATAAATTGTACGCCGATTTCTCCGTCGCGCTCGGGGACTCTTCCAAGATGATGTCCTTCCTCGGAGTGCGGCAACTGGAATATTCGAATCCCGACTTTACGACGGAAGTGGTCTATAAGGGCACGGACGGGCCGGTGAAGGTGGACAGCGAGGCGAACCACAAGGACGAGGAATACTGGGATACCGTCCGCCCTTATGAACTGACGGACAAGGAGAAAGACATCTACAAGATGGTGGAGCAGGTGAAGGACGTACCGCTCTACAAGGACCTGTATTCCATCATCTATACGATTATCAACGGCTATTGGGAGAAGGGGCCCATCGGTATAGGCCCCTATGCCAAGATCATCAGTTTTAATAATCTGGAAGGGGTCCACTTGCAGATGGGGGTACGTACGAGTAAGGATTTCAGCAAGATGCACCGCCTGGGCGGCTGGATCGGTTACGGTTTCCGGGACCGCGAGGTGAAGGGCGGAATCAGTTATGAATTGCTGCTGAGCAAGGAGCCTACCCGCAAATTCACCTTCGAGGCCAAGTATGACCTTTTGCAGCTGGGCCGCGGAGCGAGCACTTATACGGACCAGAATATCCTGTCGTCGATTTTCGGGAAGGGCAATGCGCAGCGGCTGCTGCCGGTGATGCATTTCTCCGGGAAATACGAGCACGAGTTCAATCCTTCCTGGAATTTTGAGGCAGGGCTGGACGTGAAGCGCTTTTATTCCAACGCCTATGTGCCGCTGTGGCACCAGGACCAGCGCTGGCAGTCCTCCATCGCCACCAATGAGGCCCACCTGATGCTGCGTTATTCCAAGGATGAGACCGTGAACCGCGGGCATTTCATCAAGACCTACGTGCATACCAAATATCCGGTGGTGACGCTGTGCCTGACCGGAGGTATTCCCGGCATCCGGAAGGACGATGTGGGCTTCTTCCGCCCGGAACTTTCCCTGGACTGGAAATTCCGCATCCCGCCCATCGGCATGTCGAAGATCCATATCAATACCGGCATCATCATCGGGCAGGTGCCCTACCCGCTGCTGCACCTGCACGAGGGGAACGGGACCTTTATCCTGGACAAGAGTGCGTTTTCCTGTATGGATTTCTTTGAATTCGCCTCCGATACCTGGGCCACCCTGTTCTGGAACCACAATTTCAACGGCTTCTTCCTCGGAAAGATTCCCTGGGTGAAGAAACTCAATCTGCGCGAGGAATTTACCTTCAAGATGGCCTGGGGTTCCCTGCGGGACGAGAACAACGGCCGCACGGGCTATGCACCCTTCTCCTTCCCCGAAGGGATGGGAACGATGGGCAATATGCCTTATATGGAAATCGGCGCGGGCATCAGCAATATCTTCCGCCTCCTCCGGGTGGACTGCTTCTGGCGGCTCACCCATCGCGAAAAGGAAGTCGACGGGGAGATGGTCAAGGCCCGCAACCTCTTCGTCGTCAACGTCGGCCTGGAATTCCGCTTCTAGACTTTATTTGCTCCACCGGTGGCAGAGCTGACCTTCGGTATCGTAGGTCTTGACTTCGATCCCGCCGGCCGTGACCATCACGTCCATCCGTTCCATGTTGCTGTTGACCAGGACCGGATAGTTTTTGCCGTCCTGTCCCGCCTCTACGCACATCCACTTGTGATGGTGGGCGCTCAGCATCAGGTCCATTCCGGCCTTCTCGAGAAGGGGAGCCCAGTGCTCGGTAATCCAGCGCTGGCTGTACCAACTGGCCTTTGTCGCGAGGGTAGGTATGTGGACGATGCAGATTTTGACGGGAGCGGAGACGAAGGACGGGTCCTGCAGCGCCGTTTCCAGCCAGCGGGTCTCCCGCTCGCGGTAACGGTCGAAATCGGCCATTCCGGCATACTCGTGACTGCTGTCGGGCTTATCCTCGCCGGCATCCAGCACGATGAACGCGGCCGGTCCCTGCCGGAAACTGTACCAGAACTCCCCGGTCGGGGTGGGGAAGAGGGAGTGAACCCCGTAGGCCGCCCTTCCGCGGCTTTCGTGGTTGCCCCTGGCAAAGAACAGAGGGAGTCTGGCCGCCTGGGCTGCGATGGGCTGGATGCTGTATTTGGCGACGGTATCGAGGCTCTGCGCGTAGGAGACGATATCGCCGTTGAGCAGGATGAAGTCGGTCTTTGCCGGGTCGATCGGAGCGGCGAGTGCCGTAAAGCGCTTGTTCTTGAAATGGATGTCATTGAAGACGGAGAAGCGGCAGGTGTCTGCGGCTGCATTCAGCGTCTTTACCGAATAACTTATCTTTTTCGAGGAAATCAGGCGCCGCGGACCGTAAACAATGCGGTAGGGATTGGAATCGTCTTCCACCGTTTGGCCGACGAGACGGTAGCGATAAGTCGTCCCGGGGGCAAGGGACTCGACCCTGACGCAGTGGAAGCGGCCGAAGAACCTGCGTCCATAAGAAGTCTCATAGATGCGCTCGCGGGCCATTGCCTCGAAGGGCGTCCCGTCGTCCGGAGCGATTTCCACGTAATCCAGGGAGGGTTTCTCGCTTACCCAGAGTACCGTAAAGCCGTGTTCGTCCACATTGTGTACCCAGGGGCCATAGAGCAGGTTGGAGGCAAAAAGCTGTCCTGCAGGCAGGGAGAAGGCCAGCAGCAGGAGAAGGAGCTGCTTGCGCACGCCGGGACAGCCCTCGCATTGGCTGCAGCCCTCGCAGTGCGGTTTCCGCCTGGAGGAAAGGAGCTTGAACAGGGCAAAGCACGCGGCCACAAGGACCAGAAGCAAAATGACGATACTCAGGAAATTCATAACACAAGGAGGGCTAGATGATACACGAGCCAGGCGGCCAGCCAGGCGATGAGGCATTGGAAAAAGATCATGAACAGTGCCCAGCGGGGGCCGAGTTCACGTCGCACTGCGGCAATGGCGGCGACGCAGGGCGTATAGAGCAGGCAGAAAACCAGCAGGGGAATGGCGCTCAGGGTAGTGAGCGATGCCGTAACGCCGAGCAGTTCCATCGTCGAAACTACGCTTTCTTTGGCCAGGAATCCGGTGATCAGAGCCGTCACCACGCGCCAGTCGCCCAGTGCAATCGGGGAGAACAGGGGCGCGATCCATCCGGCGATGCCGGCGAGCATGCTCTGTTCCGCGTCCGAAACCATATTGAGCCGCCAGTCGAAGGTCTGCAGGCACCAGATGACCAGGGTCGCCAGGAAAATCACGGTAAAGGCGCGCTTGATAAAATCGACGGTCTTGTCGGAAAGAAGGTGCAGGACATTGCGCAACTGCGGGAGTCGGTAGTTGGGCAGTTCCAGCACGAAGGGCGCCGCACCGCCGCTGCGGTGGCGCAGGGCCCGGCCGATGAGGGCCACGACGATGCCGGTGATGATGGCGAAGAGGTAGAGGCAGACCAGGACCAGTCCGCCGTGTCCCGGGAAGAAGGCGCTGCTCAGAAAGGCATAGATGGGCAGTTTGGCCGAGCAGCTCATAAACGGCGTCAGCAGGATGGTGCGCCGGCGGTCATAGGCGGAAGGCAGGGTGCGGGCGGCCATCACCCCGGGCACCGAACAGCCCAGCCCGATCAGCAGGGGTACGATGCTCCGGCCGGAGAGGCCGATCTTGCGCAGGAAACTGTCGGTAAAATAGGCTACGCGCGCCATATACCCGCTGTCTTCCAGCATCGACAGGAAAAAGAACAGGAGGATGATGACGGGAACGAAACTGACGACGGAACCGACGCCGCCGAAAATCGCATCCACGACCAGCGACTGCACGGCCGGACTGACTTCCAGGCGTTCCATTCCGGCTCCGACCAGCTCGCCGAGCGCCGAAATCCCCCGTCCCAGCAGCTCCTGCAGCGGGGCGCCGAGCACGTCGATGGTCAGCCAGATAATCAGGGCCATAATGGCGGCGAAGATGGGAAAAGCGGTCCATTTCCCGGTGAGGATGCGGTCGATGCTGCGGCTGCGCAGGTACTCCCGGCTTTCGCGCGGCTTGACGACGGTCTGCGCGCAGAGTTTCCGGATGAAAGCGTAGCGCATATCGGCGATAGCGGCGGCCCTGTCCAGTCCGCGCTCCTGCTCCATCGCGGCGATGAGCCGGTCGATATTCTCCTTGTCTGCGGCCTGCAGTTTGAGCGCGCTCTCCACCCAGGGGTCGCCTTCCACGAGTTTGGTGGCGGCGAAGCGGACGGGCAGCCCCGCAGCGGCCGCGTAATCTTCAATCAGGTGCATCACGCTGTGCAGGCAGCGGTGCACGGCGCCGCCGTGGTCGTTCTTGTCGCAGAAATCCTGGCGCGCCGGTCCTTCCTGGTAGCGGGCTACGTGCAGTGCGTGCTCCACCAGTTCCTCGATGCCCTCGTCGTTCGCTGCCGAAATGCCGACGACCGGAATGCCGAGGATGCGTTCCATCTCGTTGATGCGGATGGCGCCGCCGTTGCCCCTCAGTTCGTCCATCATATTGAGCGCGAGCACGATCGGCACGTTCAATTCCATCAGTTGCAGCGTCAGGTAGAGGTGCCTTTCCAGGTTGCCCGCATCTACGATATTGATCAGGCCCCGCGTGTCCGGAGCCAGGATGAATTCCCGGGAGACGAGTTCTTCCGCCGTGTGGGGGGAAAGGGAATAGATGCCGGGAAGGTCCGTGAGGGTGGTGTCCGGGTGTCCCTTGATGATTCCTTCCTTGCGGTCCACAGTTACGCCCGGGAAATTGCCCACGTGCTGGTTGGAGCCTGTCAGGGTATTGAAGAGCGTGGTCTTGCCGCAGTTTTGCTGGCCGGCGAGGGCGATATTCAGTGCGGTGCCTTTCGGCAGGGGATTCGCGTGGTCGCGGGAATGGTATTTTCCGCCTTCTCCCAGGCCCGGGTGGGCATTGTGGTCGTGGAGGTAGGCGTTGAAGCGGACATCGTCCCCGACCGTAGCGCTATCCCCGGCCTGACCGGAGAGTTCTTCCTCCCTGGCTTTTTTGACCTTGATGGCCGCCGCATCCTCCTTCCGCAGACTGAGCGCATAGCCGCTGACCTGGAGCTGGATCGGATCACCGGAAGGTGCCCGGTCCACCACTTTTACAATCGCGCCCGGAATCAAGCCCATGCCGAGGAGGTGCAGGCGGACCGCCCCCTCTCCGCCGACCGTTTCTATAACGGCGCTTTCCCCTTTCCTGAGTTTATCTAATGACAGCATACTTATCCATCCGCAAAGTTAATCCTTCTTCGCTTTTTTCCCTATCATTTTCCGGGGAAATTTTGTAATTTCGCAGACATGAAAGATTTGTCCGTCATATGTGTAAACTACAATTCCGCGGAAATTACCGCGGCGTGTCTGGACAGTGTCTTCGCGCATACGTCCGGGCTGGATTTTGAACTGATCCTCGCGGACAACGCTTCCGTCGATGCCTCGCGTGGACGCTTCAGCGGCGATCCGCGCATCACTTACCTTTACAGTGAGGAAAACCTGGGTTTCGGCCGGGCGAACAACCTGGCGCTCGCCAGCGCTTCGGGCCGGAACATCCTCTTCCTCAATACGGATACCCTACTGAGGGATAACGCCTTGAAAACCCTTTCCGACTATCTGGATGCCCATCCGGCAGTAGGAGCCGTCGGCCCCAACCTCGTGGATGCCGATGGCCGGCCGGGGCAGTCTTTCATGCGTTTCTATCCCTCGCTCTGGGCGGAGTTCGATACCTTCTGGGATGGGCTGCCTTCCCGGCTCCGCTATGGGAAAAGGCGTTTCTTCAATTCCGGCAGCCAGTCGCTGGAGGTGGCCGTCATTTCCGGTGCGGCGCTCTGCGTCCGTCGGAGCGTCCTGGAAGCCGTCGGCGCCTTCGATCCGGATTTCTTCATGTATTTCGAGGATACCGAACTCTGCCACCGGATCGGGGCGGCCGGTTGGAAGCTCGTGAATCTTCCTTCCGTCCGCATCGTCCATCTGGGGGGCGCGAGCAGCGGAAACCTCGCCACCCATGCGATGAAGACCCGCTCCTGGAAAATCTATCTTTCCAAGACGCGTCCGCCTCGCTGTGCCTCTTTCCTGCTCCTGTGCAGAAAGTGCACGGTACTCAGCAGAATCGCGCTTCACAGTTTCCGTCCGCGCTTGCGCAGGAAATGGAAATCATATTGGAGGGAACTGCAATGAGCCTGCGACTTTCCATCGTCATCCCCGCCTACAATGCGGCGCCCTATATCCGTACTTGCCTTGCCTCACTGCCTCCCGTGGCGGAAATGGAGGTGATCGTGGTCATTGACGGATCAGCGGACGGGACGGCGGAAATCTGCAGGGAAGAATTCCCGCAGGTCCGCGTCTTCGAGCGGGAACACGCCGGGCAGGGGGCGGCCCGGAATTTCGGCCTGACGCAGGCGGAAGGGGAGTATGTCTGGTTCGTCGATGCGGATGACCTGTTGCCCGAGGGGGCGGCGGAGCGTATGCTTACCCTGACGGACGTTCCTTCCAAGCCCGATATCGTCGCCCTTTGCGGGGCGAACCTGATAGACGGGAAGCCGCTGCGCCGTTTCAGTTGGAAGAACTGCCTGCCCTGCCCGGGAAAAGATTTTCTCTTGAAGCGGAAACTGCAGCGGGGAACCCCCTTCAGCGTATACAGAAGGGAATTCCTGCTCGCTCAGGGCTTGAAGTTCCCGGAGGGGATCTATCACGAAGATGCGGTCTTTACCCCCTGTGCCTGGTATGCGGCACAGTGGGTGGAGTTTACCGATGAAATCCTGTATTGGGTCCGCCTAACGCCGGATTCCACCACCCGGACCGGCAATCCGCGACGGGCCTTCGATTCCGTCCGGGCCCAGAAGCTGCTGGATGCCTTTTGCGCGACGGTGGAGCCGCGCTACCGGGAGGCCTTTCACAGCCTGATTGCCTCGGATCTGAACCATGCCCTGAAAAACTGCTACGACTTCGGCGCGGAGTTCGCGGCGGATTTCAACCGCTGCGTTTACGAAAACAGGGCCCTGTTCGTCCATCTGAAGAAGGCACCCGAGTGGAAATATAAACTGGAGTTTCTGGCCTTTTCCCTGTTCCCGCGCCATACGGTACAGGTCTATAAGTTCCTGGAAAGTTTCAATCCTTCCCGCTGGCGCGCCTCCAGAGGCGTTTGAGCGCCAAAGCCAGTTTCATCGCCGGCCCGGCAGGAATCTTTGAGGCGGTCTCGGCGGCACCCGGGACATCCGCCATCCTGTAGCGGATTTTGTAGAGGGTGTTGACATTGCGCCAGAACAGTTCTGCGCCGGAAATGATTCCCTGTTCGAAAAGGAAGCGGTCGGTAATGATGGTTTCGTTGAGCCCTTTGGCCGATGTGACCATCGCCGCCGTCCGGTTTGCATCGTGGAAGCGGAAATAGTTCATTTCCCGGGGACAATATTCCACCTTTCCCTGGAGGGCCAGCCCGATCCAGAACATATAGTCTCCGTATCCGCCCAACTGGTCCCAGCCGTTCTGCACCTGCAGGGCCGCCTCTCTGCGGAAAACCGCGGAACTGGCATTGACCACCATGTTTTTCCTGTGCATCCTGGTCCGGACGAATTCCCGCCCGTCCAGGCAGAATGCCGTTTCTCCGACCAGGTTCGGGTGCAGGCCGGAGCTCTGTCCCTGCGCATCGGTTTTCAGGGAAGCGCAGAACCAAAGCACGGTCTGCGGACAGGCCTCGAAAGCCTGCATCGCCGTTTCCAGGAAATCTGGGGTGCAGCTGTCGTCGCTTTCCGCAATCCATACAAATTCCCCGGAGGCGAGGGCCAGCCCCTTCTTCCACTGCGGGAAGGGGGAGCCGCCGTTCTCGCTGTTGGCGACGATGGTCTTGACGCGCGGATGGTCCCGGTAGGCTTCCATCAGTTTCAGGCTGTCGTCGGTCGAAGCATCGTCCAGCAGGATGATTTCGTAGTCCCCGTAGCGCTGTGCGAGAATGGAGTTCATCCTTTCGGGCAGGAATGCCGCGTAGTTATAGTTGGGAACGATGACGCTGACCATAATACTGCAAAGTTGCGAAATTTTATGGAAATCCATAACTTTGGGCTTGTGAAATCTAAACTTGCCGTTTACACCGCCATCACCGGAGCTTACGATGAGATTCCCGTGCATAAAGTGGTCTGCCCCGATGCAGATTATTATTGCTATGTAGGGAAGGGCGAAAAACGGGAAGAAAACTCGGGCCCGTGGAAGATGGTGGAATTGGACGCTCCCGTGTCCGCTCCCCTCGAAAGGGCGCGCTATGCCAAGACCCATCCGGAAGAGCTGCTCCCCGGCTACGAATACACCCTGTGGATCGATGCGAACATCGATGTCGTCCAGGAGGAATTCTTTGCCGTCGTGCGACAGAAGATGGACGGGAACATTCCGATTTCCGGGATTTGGCATCCGACGACGGACTGTGCCTACGAAGAAGCCGTCCGGGTGGTGCAGGGCGGCCGGGAGAAGGCTTTCAGGGCGCTCCGCATCCTCCGCTTCCTGCGTCGCAACGGTCTGCCCAGGCATTTTGGACTCTTCGAGACGGGAGTGCTGCTACGCCACAGTGGAACTGATGCCGCGGTGCGCCGGCTCGACGATATCTGGTGGTCCTTGATTTCCCGTTTCTCCCGCCGGGACCAGTTGTCCTTTTCCTATGGCATGCGGGAGGCCGGACTGGCCTGGGACACTTTGCTCCCTGCGCCTGCCAATGTCCGGAATCATCCTTTCTTTTCCTACCGGAACCACAGCCGTGTCCTCCCGGAAAGGGGCTTCCTTTACCGTAAGACCCACGGCCTTCTGGTGGCCCTGACCCGTTGGTATGCCGAACGCTGAGAAATCTGCCAATATCCGGATCGCGAAGAATACCGTCTTCATCTACATCCGCATCATCGTCACCATCCTGGTGGGATTGCTGACCTCCCGTCTGGTGCTGCAGGCCCTCGGCGTGGACGATTACGGAATCTACAATGTGGTAGGCAGCACCGTCGGCCTGCTCAGTTTCATTACGGTGTCGCTGGCCGCGACGACGCAGCGCTTCATCAATGTGGAGCTGGGAAAGGCCGGGGGAGATCCCCAGCGCGTCTTCAATGTCTGCCACGTCATCCACATCGCCTCCGCGGCCCTGCTCTTCCTGCTGACGGAGGTCATAGGCATCGTGTATATCCAGAACTGGCTGAATGTGGCGCCGGGAAAGGAGGCGGACGCGATGTTCGTCTTCCAGGTGAGCGTGGTCGCCGCCTGCCTGGGGATCGCCAATATTCCCTTCCAAAGCATGCTTGCGGCCTTCGAACGCTTCCGGGACCAGGCGCTGGCGGATATCTTCTTTACGCTGGTGAAACTGGCGTTGGTGCTGGTGCTTATGTTCTGCTCCGGCAACCTTCTCCGCCTGTATGCCTTGTTTATGGGGATAGGCAGCGTCCTGGCCTTCGCCTTTTACCACGGATACTGCTATCACCGCTGGAGAAGCATCGTGCGCTGGAAGTTCGTCCACGGCTGGAGTGCCTACCGGGAGCCGCTTTCCTTCAATAATTATAACCTGCTCTCCGCGGGAGCGAACGTCGTCAAGTGGCAGGGCGGCCATATCCTCCTGAATTATTTCTTCGGGACGGCGGTCAATGCCGCCAACGGGGTTGCCAATCTGGTAGCCACTTACGTAGAACGCTTTACGGGCAATATCGCTACAGCGGCCGCGCCGCAGATTATCCAGAACCACAGTAGGAACAATGCGGTCCGGGCCCGGTACCTTACCCGGACGGTAAGCCGCATGAGCCTGCTGGTCAACCTGATGGTATTCTTTACGGTCATGCCCGACCTGGAATTCCTGCTGGGCCTGTGGCTGGGGAAGGGTATGCCGGAAGGGGCTGCAGCCTTTACCCGCTGTACCCTGATACTCGGTCTGATCAGCTCTACGACGGCGGGGCTTTACCAGATGATCAATGCCTCCGGGAAAATCAAGTGGTTCAAGATTCAGTATGCCCTCTTGTATTTCGCGGCGCTTCTCCTGTCCTTCGTCATCTACCGGACAGCTGACGTTCCCGCCCATACGCTGCTGCTGGTCTTCATTGTCGCCGATGCCCTTTCCCGCGTGCTGACGCTGATCCTTTGCCGGACCATCCTCCACTATCCCGTCAGGGAGTTTATGCGCAGCGCCTATCTTCGTCCGGCGGTCGTCACCGCCCTGATGTGTCTCTTTATGCTGGGCTACCGGAGCCTGCCGCTGTCCGGGACGGCGGCCCATCTCGCCGGGACCGGCATCGCGTTTATCACCGTTACCCTGCTGTGCTTTTATATCGGGTTGGAAAAGAAGGAGCGCCGGCATATACAGGAGACCTTGGCCAGAAAGCGCTTTCATACCCTCCGGAAACTGCGGATGCGTTTCGCTCCGGCCCGCCAACTTGCCCGGGACCTTGCCAGAGACGGTTGGAAAGCCGACCTTGAGCATCCGAAGGACATCAACGAAAAGATACTTTGGCTGATCTCCCACAAGGCGTCCCGGGGCTGGGGGCGTTATGCCGATAAGATCGCCGTCCGGGAATACCTTGCGCAGTGCGGTCTCCAGGACTTGTCGGTTCCGCTGCTCGGCAGCTGGAAGCGCGCCTCCGAGATCGACTTTGCCGCCCTTCCTGAGAAGTTCGTACTCAAATGTAATCACGATTCCGGTTCGACGGTCGTGGTAGACAAGGCGAAAGGGGTGGACGAAGCGGCTGTCCGCGCTTCCCTTGACCGGGCCCTGAAGAAGAAGTTCGGATATATCGGCGGAGAGCGCTTTTACAACGAGATTCCTCCGCGCATCCTGGCCGAACCTCTGCTGGAGCCGGATCCCGGGGCGAAAAGCATCCCGGACTACAAGGTCTGGTGCTTTGACGGCGTGCCGAAGTATATCTGGGCCTGCTATGACCGTACGGAGGAGGGCGTAGCCGTCAGACTGTATGATACCGGCTGGATGCCCCACGATGAAAAGGTCTCGCTGCTCGGTCATTGGAGAGATGCGGGAGACCGTCCCGCGCCCCTGCACCTGGCAGAGATGCTGGAGGCGGCTTCGCGGCTTTCCAAAGGCTTCCCCGAGGTGCGTGTGGACTTTTATGAGGCCGGGGGAAAACTCTATTTCGGAGAGATGACCTTCTCCTCCATGGGAGGAAGGATGGAATATTATACGCCCCAGTTCCTGCGCGAACTGGGCGATTACTGCAAATTGCCCTATGAACAAGACTGAGTTGCTCCGCCTTTACCCAACGCCTTTCTATCTGTTTGATGAGGCTGCCTTCAAGGACAATCTTGCCCGCCTGCTGGCAGAGTTCCGTGCCTTCTGGCCGGAGTATACTCCCGCCTATTCCTTCAAGACCAATTACACGCCTTACATCTGCGCGCTGGCACGGGAAGGCGGTGCTTTGGCAGAGGTCGTCTCCGATATGGAATATTCCCTGGCGAAGAAACTGGGTTTCCCGGACCGGGAAATCATTTATAACGGACCCTTCAAGGGGCCGCTCTCCCGGGAACTGCTGTTGGGCGGCGGAATGCTCAATGCCGACAGTGCGGACGAGGTGCGCAGCCTTTGTGCCCTGGCCGCCTCCCGGCCGGAACAGTCTTTCCGCCTGGGACTGCGCATCAATCTGGATATCGGTGCGGGTTTCGTCTCCCGTTTCGGGATGGAGGTGGACAGTCGGGAAATGCGCGACGCCCTCTGCGCCATCGAAGCCTGCCCGAATCTGACCGTCAGCGGCCTGCATTGCCATATCAAGGCGCCCCGCGATCCCGAATCCTGGTATCGGCGCTCCGAGGTGATGATTGCCGCGGCGGACCGTTACATCGACGGAGTTCCCGAGTATTTCAGCCTCGGGAGCGGCATGGTGCCCGGGCGATATGACCAGACGGCGGAGGAGTGGGCTTCCTTCAAACCCTCCTGGCACGATTTCGCCGAAGCGCTTTTCGCTCCGTTCGCGGCCCGATATGGCGGCTCAGGCCCCCGTCCCCGCATCTTTACGGAACCCGGGAGGGCGCTGATAACGCGTTTTGTTTCCCTCTTTGCCCGGGTGGACAGCATCAAGGCCGTTCAGGACCGGGTGCTGGCGACTACCGACGGCAGTTTCCAGAATATGGGAGAAATGTGTACGATGGCGCGCGTCCCGGTGAAACGCTATCCCTGCGGTGCGGAAGAGACGTATTATGACCGTCTCGACATCATGGGTTATACCTGTCTGGAGCAGGATGTCATGTGTCCGGCCTACATCGGCCCCCTGGCGGTGGGGGATATCGTGGAATTCCCGAACGTGGGCGGTTACTCGCTGGTCTATAAACCCCAGTTCATGATTCCCCAGTGCGCGATGTATGCGCTTGGCGAAGACGGAGACGTCCGCACGCTGATGCGTGCCGAGACCTTTGACGATATTTTTTCCAGATTTACTCGGAATTGATGTAAAATAACCTGCGGCAACGGGCACTTGTTGCTGCGCAACCCTATCCGGGTAAATGTGCCCTAACGCCGCAGGTTATTTTACGTCCAACAGTCCTTCCGGAACGGCGAGGTCAAGGGTACGGGCATCGGGGTCGATGTCCAGGACCAGGTCTTCGTGAAGGGGGATGAGCGTTTCGCCGATGCGGAGGCAGGGATTGCCGGGTATGAGTTCCATGGCGTCGATGACGCCGACCCTGCGGCCCCGGTCGAAGAGCGTCCAGCCGCTGAAATCTTCTTCCGGAAGTTCTCCCGCCTCATCGGCGATGAAAACGGTCCTCCCGACCAGCTCTTCTGCATCTTCGAGGCTATGGCAGCCGGTCAGGTGCCAGACGGCGCGGCTGTTCCCCTTGGGTGTACAGTGTTCGATAAAAAAGGGAACCGGCAGTCCATCGAATTCGATGAACACCGGTTCCGTTGCGCTCATTTCCTGCAAGTCGAAGGTGGAGGATCCTCCGGTGAGGACATCCCCTTCTTTGCCGTAGGCCTTGAGGATTTTGGCAATGCGAAGCATTAAGCTTCGGCGGGAGCCTCAGGGGCCTCCTCAACAGCCGCTTCCTCAGCGGGAGCTTCCTCGGCGGCCTGCTCTGCAGCCTGCTCGGCGGCCTGGGCGGCGGCGAGTTCAGCAGCTTTGCGGGCAATTGCTTCGGCACGGGCCTCGTTGACCTTGGCCTCTTCTGCCTTGGCAGCCTTGCGGGCCTCGATGGCGGCATTCTTGATGCCGGTCTTCTTGGCCTCGACCTTGGCATCCCTTTCGGCCTTCCAGGCATTCCACTTCGCGTCAGCCGCCTCCTGGGTGAGGGCGCCCTTTGCGACACCGCCATCCAGATGGTGACGGAGAAGGACTCCTTCGTAGGAGAGGATACGGCGGGCGGTCAGCGTAGGCTGGGCACCGACTTTCAACCAGGCCAAGGCGCGCTCGCTGTTGAGAACGATGCTGGCGGGGTTGGTGTTGGGATTGTAAGAGCCGAGCAGCTCGATGAAACGACCGTCACGCTTGGAGCGTGCGTCTGCCACTACAATGTGGAAGAATGCGAAATTCTTCTTACCGTGGCGCTGTAAACGAATTTTAACAGCCATTGTGAATCTGTTAGGTTTAAGTTAAACGGTGTACGCCCTACCCGAGCGGACCGCAAAGGTAGTGATTTTCTGCTGACGAACAAAATTTTTTGCTTTTTCACAAAAGTGTTGTACATTTGCAGTCCCGAATGCGGTAGTGGTGAAATGGTAGACACGCTACTTTGAGGGGGTAGTGGGCATTGGCCTGTGTGAGTTCGAGTCTCACCTACCGCACTCCCCGAACGAAGGTACCCTGCAAAATAACTGCAGGGTATCTTCATTTTTAGTGCAGTGGGGCCCAGATTTGGGCGAAGAAAGGATTGACGCGGGCCTCGTCCTCCCAGTTCCAGGGTCGGGGATGCTCTCCATAAGGCCAGGGGAAACAGTCCGGACACCAGTGCCCGCCCAGCAGGACCAGCCGGGGCGATGCCTTGAAAACGTGCCTCCGGGCGCATTTCCATTCGAGCGGGGTATCCCAGTCTCCCTGTACCATGGTTTCGGAAAGGCACTGTCCGCCGCGGAAAGCGGCCGCCTGGCGCATATCCTCCAGCGTAAAGTCCTCCATCGGCTTGGTCTCGTCATAGCCGTGATCCAGCAGGACCGCCTCCTCCGAAGGATGCGAAAGGTCGCTGTGCTTCCAGTCCGGAATGGCGCGGTAGGCTTCCAGGGAACCGTAATAGGTCTCTATCCGTTCCATATCCCCCTCCTTGATCCAACTCTGCGTGCCCAGGCCCTTCCTGTTGGCCAGTGCCGCCATCGCCGCCTTGACCAGGTGCGGGAAAAGCTTTGCGACCTTCGTCGCCTTCGCGATGCGGATGCCGGCGGGAAGGGAACGGCTGCGGCTCATCGCCTCGAAATAGTCTTTTATCGGCACGTTCGCGCGGAAGTGGAGGAAGTCTTCAAGCACGTCCCCGTCCAGATACCACATACCGTGGAAATTGCGCGTCGCGAACCACTTCGTCTCGAAAATCTTTTCCAGGGGAGGGCAGCCGATGGCCTCCATCAGCAGACATTCGAATTCATAGTTGGAAATCCGGTACTCCGGGCCGGAGCCGATGTTATAGTAACGGTTCCAGAATTCCTGAGGAACCTCCGGGCGGCAGACCCGCTCCAGCAGGCGCCCGCTGTCCTCGACCGTGGCCCATTCCAGCACCCCGCGCAGGGGCACGTGGAACATGATGGGATCGTAGTTCCTGAGGATGGCCGGGTACAGGATGCCGGACTGCCTCAAGCTTACCCATTTCCGGATGCCGCTGTCGGTGAGGATACGCTCGGCCATGACCTTGGTGATCCCGTAATGGTCGTAACGGGAGACGCAGACCGGGTCTCCGGCCCGGCCCCAGTGCAGGGGCTCGCGGCGGTCGCCCATCTGCGCGACGGAACCGATATACACCACCCTGGGCTGCTTTTCCCCTTGCGCGAGCACCGCATCGCGGATGTTTTCGGCCGCCCCGAGGTTGATTTTCCGGGTGGCTTCGGGCAGGTAGTCCGCCTTCGGACTGACCAGTCCGCCGGTATGCAGGACGATATCGCTGCCGCATACGCCGCGCAGGACATCTTCATAGCGGCAGAGGTCGCCCCAGATGATTTCGATACAGTCCGCGAAGGGCGCCAGCAACTTGCGGTTTTTCTTCGAATCGCGCGCCAGGACGCGGATATGGTAGCGCTCGGGGAATTTCAACAGTTCCTGCAGGCCGGCAAAGCCCATCGTCCCGGTGGCGCCGGTAAGAAATACGGTAATTTTATCCATTAGGCAAATCCAATGAGGCCTGCCAGCGCCCCCGCCAGCAGGATTTTGACCGTCGCCCCCTTGAAGCGCAGCGATGCGGCCGTCGCCAGCGCGAACAGCACCCAACTCTTCCAGGAGGAGAAATTTTCTTCGAGAATATGGAAATCGGCCACCCCGGCCGTCCACTGTACGCGGATCATCATCCCCAGGGCCGCCGCGCCGATGAGCCCCGCCACCGCGGGTTTCAGCGCGGCCATGACCCGCTGGAATATCGGGGCTTCGTGGGCCCGGGCGTAAAAGCGCACGATCAGCGTCATCATGATGAAGGAAGGCAGTACGATAGCCAGCGAAGCCGCCGCCGATCCGAGGGTGGAAAACGCTACGCTCGCGCCCGCATCCCGGAGCACCGCATAGCCCGTATAGGTGGAGCAGTTCAGGCCGATGGGCCCCGGCGTCATCTGCGAAATGGCCGCGATATCGGTGAAAGTGGCCTCGGAGATCCAGCCGCGCGCGATGACGATCTCGCTCTGAATCAGCGACATAATCGCATAGCCGCCGCCAAAGGTGAAAATGCCGATGAAGAAGAAACTCCAGAAGAGTTGCCAAAGCAGAATCAACTGATCGCTCATTGCGCCCTCCTTTTTTGCTGCACCAGCGCGACAGCCGTCGCAACTACGATCACAGTCAGCAGGATGTACGCCGCCGAAAAATGCAGCAGCGCCACCGCTGCCATCGTAACGAAACTCAGCAGCAGCTTCCACGCTTTCAGCCCGCCGGCGCGCAGCAGTTTGATCGTATATGCGGCGATGAGCCCGACCGCCACCGGCCGTACCCCCGCGAAAATGCGCTGCACGATCGGATGGTCGGAAAAGCCCGAAAAGAACATCGCAATCAGCAGAATAATCACGAAGGGCGGCAGGATGCAGCCCAGGGTGGCGACGACGCTTCCGGCAAAGCCCCGCAGGCGGTAGCCGGAAAAAATCGCCATATTCACGGAAATCAGCCCCGGCGCGCTCTGCGAGAGCGCCACGATGTCCGGCATATCCGCCTCGGGAATCCACTTTCGCCGCAGTAACTCATCCTCGATGGCCGGCAACATCATATACCCGCCGCCGATGGTGAAGGCGCCGATCTTGTTGAAGACCAGGAATAATTTCCAGAGGGAAACGCGCTGCATACCGGTTGGGGTATGGCGTTACTCCGCCCAGGTGACGCGGGAGTAGCGGTATTCCGTCTTTTCTTCGCCGAGGATGGGCTTGGAAAGGATGGTTTCCTTGACGGACTGTACGCGTCCGTCTGCCAGGCTATACTCGAATGTCGTTGTCTCCTGGTTGAGTCCGGTTACGCTTAATTCCCCGGGAAGGTGTGCGCTGACCTTGCCGAAAAGGCCCTGACGGTAGAGGGCGGCGTCTGTGGCGGCACCGGGGATGGCGTTGTAGGGGACGAATCCGTGGAAGGGGATATTCGAGGCTTTCAGGGTGTATAAGAAGTACCCGGTGTATTCTCCATCGGTCCACTTCATTTCCATTCCTTCCTCGACGCCTTTCAGATGGCCGTCGGCGTCATAGAGGACATTGTACTCCGTTGTTTTGTCCTCCGTCGTGATGGTTATTTTGTTGATGAAGCCGATCTCGCCCAGGGTATACTTGTACACCTCGGTCACCAGGGGACTGTCCTTGGCGGGCTTGATGGTCACGGTGATACTATTGTTGCCATAGGTGTAAAGGGCGACGGACTGCTTCTTTCCGTCGTCATAGGCGACCTCGGTCACCCGCCCTTTGTTGTCATAGGAATAAGTCTCCCGCGTACAACTCGTGAACCCTTCGGTCTTGGCGCCGTACTCGTAGCAGCGTACCCTTTGTTTTCCGGGGAGGCTCCCCGGCTCTTTCTCACAGGAAATCAGTGTGGCCGCGCAGCACAGAAAGGCGGCAAATATAAAAGTGTGTTTCATAGACCGAAATGTTTGCTAATTGGTGGTAAAGATACACTTTTTCCAACGACTTTTCAAGTAGCCGTAATTTTTCTATCCCTCAACCTGTCAAATAGAGCGTTTTGAAGATTTTTTGTACTTTTGCAATCGTCAAAAAGCGGATTTTTCAACGTACAACGAGAGGTCGACTAAAAAGTCGGAAGACTGATAGTCACCTTCTTTTTTTGTAGTATGCAAAGGCTCCAAGCCGTCAGGCAGCCAGACTCTGGCGGAACTCCGTTCGCGATGCTCACTCCGGCCCCTCCCACAATCTCCTTCGTCCCGCTGAGCGGAACTCGTATCTTGCGGGCCCCGCCCCCTACCCGTGTCCGGGGGTGGACACGCCCGCCAGGGTCTGCAGCCTGCCCGTCATCTCCGCCTTGGCGCGTATGGATAAATCGAAGGTTATTCCTCCAATTTCGCTGACTTTTCAAACGAATCTGCCGCAACAAAATGATGTTGCGGCAGTTGTGATTCCGGCGCGACTCGAACGCGCGACCCACAGCTTAGAAGGCTGTTGCTCTATCCAACTGAGCTACGGAACCAGTTGTCCGGCCGTCCGGCCGGATTGCGCCTGCAAAAATACGAAAAAATCGTTTAAAATCGTTATCTTTGCAAGCTATGAATTTCAGACGACTATTCGGGATGACGGTCCTGCTGCTCGCTTCACTGGCGGGTGCGGCCGGGCAGAACGATACGCTGCGGATTCTGGCCATCGGGAATAGTTTTTCCGTCGATGCCATCGAGCAGAACCTTCATGAAATCGCTGCCGATGCCGGCGCCGTCTATATCATCGGTAATCTCTATATCGGCGGATGTTCCCTGGAAAAGCATGCGCTGAACGCCGAAAGCGGCGCTCCTGCCTATTCCTATCGCAAGATCGATGCGGAGGGCGGGCGCGAAGTGCGGGAAAAGACCGCGCTGCCCCAGGCCCTTGCGGACGAGCCCTGGGATGTCGTTTCCTTCCAGCAGAGCAGCCCGCTATCGGGCATTCCCGCAAGTTATGAACCCTGGCTGGAGCGGCTGATCCGCTATGTGACGGCCCGGCTCGACAGGACGCCGCGGCTGCTCTTCCACCAGACCTGGGCCTATGCGCGGGATGCGCTGAATCTCAATTTCTCCAACTACGGCTGCGACCAGAAGGTCATGTACCTGTCCATTCTGCGTGCTTCCGCCGATGCGGCGAAGCGGCATGGACTCGAACTGGTACCTTGCGGCACCGCCATGCAGAATTACCGGGCCACCTGGTACCGGGACAATGTCAACCGGGACGGCTATCACCTGAACCTGGTGGGACGCTACATCGCGGCGGCCACCTGGTACTGTGTCCTGAGCGGAAAGGATGTCCGCGGCAATGCCTATATGCCGCTCCATCTGACGCCCGGGCAGGTAAAGGCGGCGCAGGAATCGGCTGCGGCGGCGGTGGCCGATCCCGATACGGTGACGGACTTCGGCATGCGCTCGAACAGCATCAATTACGACGAAGCGGCGGTCCCTGCCTACAAGCTGCCCGAACTGATGCGTTATGCCGACGGGTCGAAGGTGAAGGGACGCGACGGCTGGGAATCGCGACGCCGTGCGGAGATCTATGCCCTCTTCGAGCGGGAAATGTTCGGCCGGGCCCCGGTCGGCCCGGATACGCTCAAGACGAAAATGAAGGAAAGTGCCGGCGAGGTGCTGGGAGGCCTGGCGAACCGCAAGCAGGTCCGCCTCGATTTGGGCCTGGGCCGGTGGATGGACCTGCTGATTTACACGCCCGCCGGGGCAACTTGTCCCGTCCCGGCCTTTCTGGGTATCAATTTTTTCGGTAATTCCAGTATCGTCGCCGACGAGGCGGTGTGGAGGCTGGAGCCGGAGACGATGCAGCGGCGTTATGGCGCTTATCCCGGCATCGACCGCAATAAAGTGGAAAGCCGCAGTGCCCGCGGGGCACAGGCTTCGCGCTGGCCGCTGGAACGGATTCTCGAAGCGGGCTATGCCCTGGTGACCTTCTACAACGGCGATCTCGACCCGGATTTTGACGACGGCTTCCGCAACGGCATCCAGTCCCGGCATTACAAGAAAGGACAGCATTATCCCGAACCCGACGAATGGGGGACCCTGGCCGCCTGGGCCTGGGGCCTGAGCCGTGCGCTCGATTACCTGGAGGAAGAACCTTCCGTGGATGCGTCCCGCGTGGCCGTTTTCGGACATTCCCGGATGGGGAAGGCGGCCCTTTGGGCGGCCGCATCCGACCCGCGTTTCGCCCTGGTGATTTCCAATGAGTCCGGTTGCTGCGGCGCCGCACTTTCCCGTCGGGCCTATGGCGAGACGGTGGAGATCATCAATCGCAGTTTTCCGCACTGGTTCTGCGAAAATTTCAAGAAATACGCCGGGAAGGAGCAGTTGCTGCCCTTCGACCAGCACGAACTCCTCGCACTCATCGCCCCGCGCCCGCTCTATGTCGCCAGTGCTTCGCTGGACCGCTGGTCGGATCCCAAGGGGGAATTCCTCTCCGCGGTGGCGGCCTCGCAGGCCTACGGGCTCTATGGCTATAAAGCCCTGAAAGGGGCGAAAATGCCTGCGCCCGGACAGTCCCTTGTCTCCGACCGGATGGCCTATCACCTTCGGGAAGGGAAACATGAGATTACCCTTTTCGACTGGGAACATTATCTTGCTTTTGCCGATAGATTCTTAAAAAATAAAAAATGTTTGAAGTAGTAAAAAAGGAAATGCTGACTCCGACGATTTGTCGGATGAAGGTTTCAGCCCCGAGGCTCGCCGCAGCGGCCCGTCCCGGCCAGTTCCTCATCGTCCGGGCGGACGAGAAAGGAGAGCGTATTCCGCTGACCATCAGTGATTATGATGCCGAGGCGGGAACCGTTACCATCGTGACCCAGCAGATCGGTGCCTCTTCTGCGGACATCATCGCCTTCGAAGAGGGCGAGTGCTTTGCCGACGTGGTCGGCCCGCTCGGTCTTCCTTCCGAATTCGTGGAGTTCTCCCCGGAGAAACTCTCTTCCATGCGCTACATCTTCATCGCCGGCGGCGTGGGTACCGCTCCGGTCTATCCGCAGGCGAAATGGCTGCACGCGCACGGTGCGAAGGTGGATGTGATTATCGGCGCCAAGACCAAGGACCTGCTGATCTACAAGGAGGAAATGGAAGCGGTGAGCGACAATGTCTTCATCTGCACCGATGATGGTTCCGAGGGCTTCCACGGCATGGTGACCGCGCTGCTGGAGAAACTCATCGCCGAGGGGCACGAATACAACCAGGCGGTGGCCATCGGCCCGATGATTATGATGAAATTCACTACCCTGACCTGCAAGAAACTCGGTCTGCCCGTCATCGTGAGCCTGAACACCCTGATGGTGGACGGCACTGGTATGTGCGGGGCCTGCCGCGTGAGCGTAGGCGGAAAAACCCGCTTCGCCTGCGTCGAAGGACCGGAATTCGACGGTTACGAGGTCGATTTCGACGAAGCGATGCGCCGTCAGGGACAGTACAAGGCCGAGGAAGCCGAGGCCAATGAAAAACACGTTTGTAAAATAGGGAGGGGCAAATAATGGCAAACAAGATTCCCAGGGTTCCCGTCCGGGAACAGGACCCGCTGGTACGGGCCAAGAACTTTGAAGAGGTCTGTTACGGATACAATGTCGAAGAAGCGCAGTTGGAGGCTTCCCGCTGCCTGCATTGCAAGAATCCGCGCTGCGTGGGCGCCTGCCCCGTGAATATCCAGATTCCCGAATTCATCGGGAAGGTGCTGGCGGGCGATTTCCGCGGTGCTGCCGGCATCATCGCCGAAGATTCTTCGCTGCCTGCCGTCTGCGGACGCGTCTGCCCGCAGGAGTCCCAGTGCGAGGGCAGTTGCATCCTGGGCATCAAGGGCGAGCCGGTGGCCATCGGCAAACTGGAAAGGTTCGTTGCGGACTGGAGTCACGCGAACGGCGGTTCCGGTGCGACCGTCCCTGCCCCCAACGGGCACAAGGTGGCGGTGGTAGGTTCCGGCCCTGCCGGTCTGGCCTGCGCCTCCGACCTGGCGAAGTGGGGCTACAGCGTCACCATTTTCGAGGCTCTGCACAAGGCCGGCGGCGTGTTGGAATACGGTATCCCCGAATTCCGTCTGCCCAAGGAGAAGGTGCTCGCCAAGGAACTGGAAGAGGTCAAGCGTCTGGGCGTGAAGATCGAGACGGACGTCATCATCGGGCGTACCGTGACAATTGACGAGCTGATGGACAAGGAAGGCTTCGAGGCCGTGTTTATCGGCTCCGGTGCCGGTCTTCCCAAGTTCATGGGCATCCCCGGCGAGAACTTCAACGGGGTTTTCTCCGCCAACGAGTTCCTGACCCGCAACAACCTGATGAAGGCGTTCCGCGAGGATTATCTCACTCCTATCCACGCCGGCAAGAAGGTCTGTGTCGTGGGTGGAGGCAACGTGGCGATGGATGCCGCCCGTACCGCCCTTCGTCTGGGCGCCGAGGTGCACGTCGTGTACCGCCGTACCGAGGTGGAACTTCCCGCCCGTGTGGAGGAAGTGCATCACGCCAAGCAGGAAGGCATCGTCTTCGATATGCTCACCAACCCGGTGGAGGTGCTGGGCGACGAGAAAGGCTGGGTGCGCGCCCTCAAGTGCGTGCGGATGAAGCTCGGCGATCCTGATGAGAGCGGCCGCCGCAGTCCGGTTCCCGTGGAAGGCTCCGAGTTCGAGATCCCTACCGAGACCGTCATCATGGCCCTCGGAACCTCGCCGAACCCTCTGATTTCCAAAACGACGTCCGGGCTGGACGTGACGCGGCGGGGCTGTCTCGTCGCAGACGAGACCGGCGCCACGACCCGCAGGGGCGTGTTCGCCGGCGGTGACGCCGTCACCGGCGCCGCCACGGTCATCCTCGCCATGGGCGCCGGCCGTACCGCCGCCAAGGCCATCGACGAATACATCAAGGCGCTGTAAGGCGCCTTGATTATTTTTTATCGGCGATCCTTCCGGAGGAAGACCTCGGTTCCGTTGATGTCGTACTGCAGCATCGAAGAGAAACGGATGAGGTCGAGTACACGGGTGATGGACTCGGTCGTGAAGGTAGCGGTCAGCCGGTAGTTCAGAATATCCGGGTCCGTAACGTGCACGTGGACACCGTACCAGCGTTCCAGCTGCTTGACAATCTCCGGCATGGGAGTATTGTTGAAGATCAGTTCCCCGTTCACCCAGGCGGTATTGAGCTGGACATTGGCTTTCTTGATTTCCGCCTTGGCCAGCAGGGGAGCTTCGTTGTCTTCCTGCGGGGCGGCGACCTTTATCTCCTGGAGCGGACGGATGACATGTTCAGAGCCTGATTTCTCCTCCTTGACGACGACCTTGCCCTCAATCAGGGTAAGTTTCACTTCGCCGTCATTGTCATAGGCGGAAAGGTCGAAGGTCGTTCCCAGGACCTTTATGATAACGCCCTTGGAGGTATGGATGTTCATGGGCCAGTCCTCGAAATGCCGGATCTCGAAGTATCCCTCTCCGGAAAGGAACAATTCCCTGGAATCCGCCTCGAAGCGGGAGGGGACCGTCAGGGAGGAAGCCCCGTTCAGTCGTACGATGGAACTGTCCGGGAGCATGATCAGGCCCTTGGTGCCGGGGTTGGCGTAATAGGTGACACTGGAGGAGGCCTGCTGTTTGAGCACCTCCACCTGATGGGAGGCGTCTGCGTACAGTGTTTCTGCCTTATTTTTGGAAATCAGCAGCCAGGCGGATACGATCAGCAGGGGCAAGGCAAGGGCTACGGCAAGGTTGACAGCGAGACGACGGACCGTCTGGCGTCTGTCGGGCCGAATTCTGTTGGGCATTCCGGAGAAAACATATTGTGCCCTGAGGGCGGCGAATTTCTCCAGATTCTCCGGCTTTTCCTTGATCCATGACACAACCTGCCGGCGCTCGTTCCTGCCGGCTTTGTCCATGACATACCTTCTAAGTAATCTTTCGTCCATTATTCTTTTACGGGATGACCCGCGTATGAATTATTCTCTCTTGTCCCCAGCCTGAGCCGGAGCGCTTTCAGCGTAATGCTGATATGATATTCGACGACCTTGGTCGTGATGCCGAGTTTTTCGGCAATCTTGCCATAGGTAAGCCCTTCCTGCCTGCTCATCCGGAAGGTGTTGACCACCTTTTCGGGGAGTGACAGATATACTCTTTCGATGAATTCCCGGAGTTCGAGGGCATTGATTTCTTCCTCCACTGAAGGGGAACTCAACGCCAGCGAAGAAATCAGGTTCTCCGATTCCTGCAGGGAACAATCCTTCAGTCGTTTCGCATTATCCCTCAGATAGTTGAGGGATTTATTCCGGGCAATGGTGTAAAGATATGAGCGGAAATTGCGATACGGGTCCAGGCTGTCGCGGCTTTCCCAAATGGCCAGCATCGTTTCCTGGACGATATCCTCTGCATCGAGTTTGTTCCGGGTGTAACTGTTGACGAAATAAATCAGGTTACTGTATTCCGCACGATACACAGAGCGGAACACGTCCTCACTCCCGGCCTTGATGGCCAGAGTGATTTCACGCATCCTTTCGAGTATGTCATCTCTCTGTTTCATGCGGTAAATATCGTCAATTTCTCTTGAATTCCATCACAAGGCGGGGCGCTTCCGCTTCCGCTCCGATGCGAAGCGTGTACTTCCCTCGGTCAATCTGCCACGCGCCGGCATCTTCGTTAAAGGAGGCGAGGGCCTCTGAGGGCAGTTCCACGCGCACGATCTCGCTTTCTCCGGGAGAGAGCATCCGGGTCTTCCCGAAGGCCTTGAGTTCCAGGGCGGGCTTGTCCAGTCCTCCGGAGGGCGCTGTGAGGTAAATCCCATAAGCCTCCTTTCCGGGTACGGCGCCGGTATTCCGGACCGTAAAGGAGACGGAAATGCTTTTCTTGCCGGCCTTGACCTTGGGCATCGCATACTCGAAAGTGGTATAGCTGAGTCCGTAGCCGAAGGGATAAGATACCTTTATTCCCTTTGTACAATAGTAACGGTAGCCAACGTAGATATCTTCCGCGTAGTCCGTATAATCGTAATTCTTTCCCTCCTGCGGATGCTCGAAGGGGAAGTTGTAGGCCGAAGGGCAGTCAAAATAATCCACGGGGAAACTGACGGCCAGCCTGCCGGAAGGATTGGCTTTTCCGGTCAGCAGGTCGCAGACGGCCGCGCCGCCTTCCTGACCGGGGAGCCAGACATTGAGGATGGCGTCCGGCTGGTCCTTCCAGGATTCGGTTTCGATGATCCCCGCAAGGTTCAGCACGAGGGCCACCTGCTTGCCCTTTGCGTGGAAGGTTTCGCAGACCATCGAGATAAGTTCCTTTTCCGTATCACTGAGGTAATAATCGTCCTGAAGGTTCCGGTCTTTCCCTTCCTCTGCCGTACGGCCGATGGTAATGACGGCATAATCATCCCTTTCCGCCGCCTTTTCGATAAGGCTTCGCCGCAATTCCAGTTCCGGAAGCAGCGGCAGGCCGATATGGACCTTCACTTTTTCGTTATAGGCAATATCGGCGGAAGCAAAGGCCACATACTTGGAGTACAGGTCTTCCAGTTCCGCATCCGCGGTGATGCCGGCTTCCCGGAAAGCATCGTTGAGCTGAATCACGTGGGGGCAGACCACGAAAGCCGAGCCGGAGCCCACCGCCACCAAATCGTAGGAGCGGACGCCGAAGAGCGCCGCCGTGCCTTTCGCCGCCAGGGGCAGCATCCCCTCGTTTTTCAGCAGCACGGCACTTTCGCAGGCTACCCGCTTCGACAGGGCGGCCCCGCGCTTCAGGTCCGGTGCCTTGTTCTTACTGCCATGCCAGGTCCTTTGGCCGAGTTGGATGACCTTGGAGCAGGCCCTGTCCAGATCGGCAATGTCAATGCGGCCGGACCGGACGCCTTCGACGATGTCCTGTACCTGGTTGTCGCTGCCGGGCATGAAGAGGTCGTTGCCTGCGTGCAACTGCGCTGCCGTATTGTGCGGTACGATGCTCCAGTCCGTCATCACCAGTCCGTCATAACCCCACTCTCCGCGCAGGACTCCCGTAATCAGCCAGGGGTTTTCCTGTACGGGGAGGCCGTTCAGGCTGTTATAGGCGGTCATGATGGTCCAGGGGGAGGCTTCCTTGACGCAGATTTCGAAACCTTTCAGATAGATTTCCCGAAGGGCCCGCATGCTCACCAGGGCATTGTTGTGTCCCCGGTTCGTTTCCTGATTATTGCAAATGAAATGCTTGACGGAAGTGCCGATCCCGTTGCTCTGAACGCCGTTTACATAAGCGGCGCCGATATTCCCCGCAATGACGGGATCTTCGGAATAATATTCAAAATTGCGGCCGCAGAGCGGATTGCGGATGATGTTGATACCAGGCGCCAGCAATACATTGATATTATAGCGCAACGCCTCGTATCCGGCAAGCGTGCCTACCTCCTTGGCCAGTGCGGCATCCCAGGAAGAGGCCAGGGCCATACTGGAAGGGAAGGCCGTCGCCCGGTCTTTCTCCCTGCGGCTCAAGTGCACTCCGGAAGAGCCGTCGGCCAGCGCAAGGGTGGGTATCCCGTAAGCGGGGAAGGGGGCTGTCCGGGCGCAGATGCCCTTGTTGGTAGGGGGGAAGTCGCTTCTTTTGATGCCAACGACACACCTGGCCTTCTCTTCCAGGGTCATTTTCCCGACAAGGGACTGAGCTCCGGTCTGGAGGAAGCACCAGAAGGACAAACACAGGAATGACAGCAATGTCTTTAACTTCATATCCTATAATACACCCGATGCGGGGGAAACCCTGAAATCCGTGTATATACATGTGAAAGTTTTACACTATACCTTTATGTCATTTATCCAAAAAGTGCTCAGCCTAGCCGTGATGCTGACCTTGAGCTCCTTCCTGGCCCTGGCACAGACGGTTTCCGTCGACTACAACTCCGTCAAGTTGAGTGATGCCATTTCTGATATCCAGAAACAAACGGGCTATCATTTTGTGTACAACAATTCCCTCGTGGATGTGGATGCTCCCGTGACGGCCAAGGCCAGCGGAGATCTGCGTGAGGTCCTGGACGCCGTGTTGGCAGACCTGCCGGTCGACTACGAGATTGTCGAGCGTCAGATTACCCTTACCCCGGGAAAGAAGAAAGAAGCCGTGGGAAAGGTGACCGTATCCGGTACCGTTATCGATGACACCGGAGCGGAGCTCCCCGGAGCCTTCATACTCGAGAAGGGCCGCAAGAACGCGACATCGTCCGATTTGAAAGGAAAATACTCCCTGAGCGTAGCGCCGGGAGCCACCCTTGTTTTCAGTTCGATGGGTTTCAAGGACGCCGAATACACGGTGCCCCGTGGCGGCGGAAAACTGGATGTGCAGCTCTCCTCCGACATCAATTATCTGGACGAGGTGGTGATTGTCGGTTACGGCGTCCAGAAAAGGGCCAACCTTACCGGTGCCGTTTCTACGATCAATTTCAGCGAGGGGCTGGAGTCCCGCCCCATTACTTCCACTTCATCCGCGCTGGGCGGTCTCGCCCCGGGTCTTGCCGTAACGCAGACTTCCGGACAGCCGGGCGAGGACGGGGCAACCCTCCGCATCCGCGGTAATACCACCCTCAACTCCAACAGCCCGTTGGTGCTGGTAGACGGCATCGAGTATTCCATGGATAACATCAATCCGCAGGATATCGAGTCCATCACCGTCCTGAAGGATGCCTCCTCCACGGCCATCTACGGAAGCCGGGCGGCGAACGGCGTCATCCTCATCACCACCAAAGGGGGACAGGCCGGCAAGGTCCACATTACCTACGGAAACAACCTGACGCTTCAGATGCCTTATTTGGGCGGGCTGCAATACGTGACGGACTACGCAGAGTCCATGCGGCTCGTGAACGAGGGAACGGACAACATCGGCATCGCTCACGTATACTCGGACCAGACCATCGCCCTCTGGGAGAATGCCAAACTCTATCCGGATGAATTGAACGCCTATGGCGTTAAGAATGCGATTGCTTATCCCAATACGGACTGGTTCAAGGAAACCTTTCACAATGGTTTCATGCAGTCGCACAATATCTCCTTATCCGGCGGAACGGAGAAAGTCAAGGCCTATGCCTCCCTGGGGTTTCTGGACAACCGGGGTGTGATGAGCCATCACGGAATGAGCAGCGGCACCATGAAATTTGACGTCCGTACCAATGTGGACGTGAAATTCAACGACTGGCTCTCAGCTGGCGTTAAACTCTTCGGAGAGCGTCAGGACTACGGGATGATGAACCTGTCGTCCGGGTTTCAGTATTTGAAAATGACCATTCCGGGAATGTATCCCGGAGAACCGGACAAATGGGGCTATATCGCAACGGACGAGGAGAATGCCAATGCCAACAACATTTTCAAGAACATGGCCAGCCGCGAAGGGGAGAAATATACCTACAGGGGCTCCGCCACGGCATACATCAAAGCACAACTCTACAAAGGCCTGTCCCTTGAGGTGAACGTCAACCATAACTTTACACATGGTTATGAGCACAGGTACTCGGCCTCGACGAGGGTCTGGAATTATGTTACGGATACCGTCCAGAGTGAGTCCTCTCTCAGCACGGCGTCCAATACCATCAGCATCTCCGACAGTTTCCGGACGAACGGGGAAGCGCTCCTGCGTTACAACGGAACCTTCGGGAAACACGAAGTCGGCGCCCTTGCGGGTTATTCCATCAACTATCATATTGCTCCCTACCATTCCGTAGAAAAGCAGGGAAAGAGCGACTGGAGCATCACGGAAATGTCGGCTTATACGACGCTGCTTTATTCGGACAGTGGCAATTCCGAGTGGGGACTGATGTCCGGCTTCGGTCGCGTGAACTATGCCTATGACGGTAAGTATCTCTTTGAAGCCAACCTCCGTTACGACGGTTCCTCCCGTTTTGCCCCCGAATCCCGCTGGGGTCTGTTCCCCTCCTTTTCCGCAGGCTGGCGCATCAGCCAGGAGAAATGGATGAAGGGTGCGTCCTCTTGGCTCGATAATCTCAAACTCCGCGCTTCCTGGGGTGTGACCGGTAACAACAACTCCGGGAACTATGCCTGGCAGAGCACCTATTCTTCCGTGAACGTGGTGTCGGGCAATTCGGAAACCACCGGTCTCGTCGTGACCGCCCTGGGCAACAGGGCCCTGGAATGGGAAACGACCCGGACGGGAGATATCGGCGTGGACTTCGGCTTCTTCGGCAACCGGCTCACCGGTGAGATCGACGGTTATATCCGCAACACGAGCGGCATCCTTTTCCGGCCGACCATCCATATGACGATGGGAACCGTCACCGCTCCTTACGAGAACCTGGCAGCGGTACAGAACAAGGGTGTGGAACTCGGCATCAAGTGGCGGGACGGCGTCGGCAAGGACTTCAGCTACTCCGTCGGCCTCAACCTTTCCTACAACCTCACCACGGTGAAAAAGTACAAGGGCAAGCTGATCCAGCAGTGGGTGGAAGACGAGGAAGGTAACCGAAGCTATGTGAACAACATCGGCGATGTGGCCCAGAGCGGTTTCGGCGGCTATATCGTGGAAGACCATATCCTTGGCGACCAATATATGCGCAGCCTTTACAAGGGAAGCGGCGCCGGCTACTCCGGCGAGGGGCCCGTGGACATCAATGCCGGTCCTGTGGACGGTATGATCCGCACGGAGGCCGATATGAAATGGCTGATTGCGATGGTCTCCGCCGGGTACAAATTCCAGGGCGGCCAGGGCATCTCCAAGAATACGCTCTATTACGGAGATTTTATCTATGCGGACCTCAATGGGGACGGAGACTATGGCGACAACAACGACCAGCGCTTTACCGGCCACAGTTATACGCCCAAGTGGACCTGCGGCCTGAACCTGAACCTCCGCTGGAAGAACCTTGATTTCTATGCGTTGCTGACCGGCGCTTTCGATTTCTACCTGAACTGGAACACCAGTGTGTACAACACGACGCTGGTCAATCAGGCTCAGGCCATCATGCGCAGGATTGCCGACGACCACTATTCGGCCGCGACGCCCAATGCAACCTATCCCCGTCTCACCTACAACAAGACGCTCAACAACGAACTTTCCGAATTCTATCATTACCGGGGCGATTATGTGAAGGTGAAAAGCCTTCAGTTGGGCTACTCCCTGCCCAAGAAATGGATGGAAAAGATCCATATCGAGGGCATCCGTTTCTATCTGAACGGTGAAAACCTCTTTACCATCACTTCCTATCCCGGACTGGATCCTGAAATTGGGACCTCCATCGGATATCCTCTGATGAGAAGTGTCAGCGGTGGTCTTCAAGTGAATTTCTAATTTTGCAGCGGATATGAAAAAGCACAGCATATTGGTTTCCCTCGGTCTGATTCTCCTCACTTCCTGTACGGGGATCCTGGATACGGCGCCCAGGAGTCAGATTTCCGACAATAACATGTGGACGACCCCCAGCCTCTCCAAGGCCGGAGTGGACGGGTTGATGTACACCTTGTACCGGCACAAAGACGGATTAAGCACCATTGTTCCCAGCGACGGTAGCGGAGGATTCAACCGTATCGGTCTCGAAGGGATGGGCTACACCAGCATCCTGGACGACTCCAACCATTTCCTGAAAAACGCTACCAAGAAGGCTTCAGGCCTGGAAAACTCTTCGGAGTGGAGGAGTATGTATAACACTATCCACGCCTGTAACAGGGCCATCGCGCACCTGGACAGAAAGGTGGTGGGTGACAAACTCTACGAGCAGTATATCTGCGAGGCCCGTATGATCCGCGCATTCTGCTACACCCGTCTTGTGATGCTGTTCGGCGAAGTCCCCGTCTACCTGGAAGAGGTCCAGGATGTCGATTGTACCAAATCACAGACAGTCTGGGACGATTGCTGGGCAATGATTATCAAGGAATGTACGGAATGCATCGACAATGACGGTTTCCAGGTCAACAACTTTGCCGGCGACAGACTGTACAAGCCCTCCAAAGGAATGGCCTATGCCCTGCGGGGGAACGCCTATATGTGGCTGGCGGCGGACAAGAATCCGGAAATCTATCCCGATGGTACCAGCATCGGCGCAGCACGCATCAAGGAGTATTATTGCCTTGCTGCCGCCGATTTCGCACAGGTGAAGGCCTGCGGCTTCGGCCTTTGGCAGGGCAAGTGGGAAGATCTGTTCTCCTATTCCAATGAGCATAACCAGGAAATGATTTTCCCCTTGGAATTTACCTTTACGGATGGATTCTCCTCTATCTGGCAATGGGTGATCGGAGCCCGGTCGCACCTGAATTCCTGGACCCGTCTCGTTCCTTCCACCGCATTCGTGGACGACTTTGAGTGGAGCGACGGCCGTGCTTTCAATTGGGCTGACGTGCTCCCCGGCTGGAGTAAGCTCACGGAAATCGAGCGAGAGGTATTCTTCCTGAGGGACAGCCTCAAGACCTTCAGCAAGTATGTGGAGGAAGGCACCGATGTGGAAAAATACATCACCCTCAGCGGTCAGCTGGAGAAGGTCATCAGCCGCATCGGCCAGGAGACCTTCGATGCCTATTATCTCGATTTGGGAAATGAAGCCCGTCTGCGTACCGGTTTTGACGGGCGCGACCCCCGGCTGGATAAAGTCGTGGTTACGCCCTACAAGAAGTATCAGTTTATCAACGAGACCAGCCTAAGCGCGATTGATTTCCAGCTCCGCTGGCCCCGTTTCAAGCGTCAGGACGGTGTGGAGGATTCCGACCTGTTCCCTGAATTCGCTTCCAATATGGTCTATCTCTGGAACAAGGGAATTGTCAATGACGGTTCCACGTTGGACCGCAATTATGACGGTACCGACTGGCCGCTGATCCGCTTTACCGAAATTCAGCTGATGTGGGCGGAAGCGCTTCTGGGCTCCGATAATCCCGGAGATGCGCTGAACCTGCTGAACGAAGTCCGTACCCGGGCAGGTATGCCGCCGTTCCCGAGCCAGGACCCTGTCAGCCTCCTGAACGAAATCCGCTACGAAAGCCGTGTGGAACTTTGCCTGGAAGGAAAAGACTTCTTTAATGAAATCCGCTGGAACACCTTCAAGGAGAAGAAATTCCAGGGTAAGGATTTCTGGGATCCCCGTTCCTGCTGGAATTCCGGAGGTTGGAAGACCGGATACTATTACGTAGAACATATGTGGCCGCTCAGCGCACCGTTGGACGAGATTGTGATGAATTCCAATCTCAAGAAGCGGCCCTGGTGCTGGACCTATTAGGCTGATATGAAAAAGGTCGCCCTATGGCTGCTTGCCGCGGCGGCCTTTTTACTTACCGCCTGCGGCAAAGACGAGCCGCAGCCCCTGCCCCCGGGGCCGGAGGTTCCGGATGTCTTCCAGCTGGAGAACGCCGTCGTGCGCTCCTATCTGGATTTCCTGGAGCAGCTCCCGTACAAGGATTCGGATTATAGTTACTCCTACATTGACGATTACTATCTTCTGACCACCACTTACCGAAAGGACCGTCCGCTTCCCGCCCGGGTCAGTTGGCAAAGGGGAAGCGGCACGCAGCGCCTCTACATTGCGGATAATCCCGAGTTTACAGAAACCCTGAGTTATCCCGTAGGTGCCCTGACGGAAAGTTGTGAAATCTATAACCTGATTCCGGGACGTCAGTACTGGTGGAAGGTCGTATCTTCAGCCAGTTCGAATGTTGTCGGGGAAGGCACGTTCCGTACGGAAGGCCGCCGGCGTTTTCTCAGCATCGACAATATCTGCAACGTACGTGACCTGGGCGGCATTCCCACGGCCGACGGGAGCCGGCGCATCAAATTCGGCCTGTTGTTCCGGGGTGGCGAGATGAACGGCTACCATCAAGATTACGAAGGAAGGTACACCCGTCTGGGCGAAAGCGGGAAATCGGAAATGTTGCGCTTGGGCATACGGGCGGATTTGGATATGCGCACGGCTTCCGAAGCCCTGGGGATTACCGAATCCCCGCTGGGGCCGGAGATCGATTATATCCGTTTCGAGACGGCCAATAATTATTATTACGACAAATTCTGGCTCGCCGACGATTACATCCGGGCCCTGCAATGGACCATTGATGAATTGCGCAAAGGGAAGCCTGTTTTCTTCCACTGCATTTACGGGGCGGACCGTACCGGCACGATGGCTTTCCTGATGGAAGCCCTCCTGGGGGTAAACGAAAACCACCTGGCCATCGACTACGAGCTTACCTCTTTTTCCTATGGTCTGGAATCGGCCCCCCGCCGCCGCGGTCCCAGAAACGAACTCAGCGTTTACCGCTACCGGCAGATGGTGGAAGGCCTGCGGTCTTCGGTCTTTGAAGGCAGCACGCTCCAGCAAAGGGTCTATAACTTCTTCCTGAACGGTTATCCCTACGCACCAAAAAAGACCGTCAGCATCTCTGCTGACGATCTTGACTGGTTTATTTCAACAATGTTGGAAGAGGTCTGAGTCTTACTCGTTCAAGACGGCACGGATCCGCAGACCATCCCAGACCCAACTCTTGTTGTTGGCGTAGTTCTCGCCGTAGATCAGACGCATCTGGCAAGCCCGGTTCCAGTAACTGGAGGACTGTCCGGGGGCGGTACCGTAGTCGGTGCAGGACATCCAGTAGCGGCCCTGGGCACCGTCGGTATTGATGGCGCCGTTATCCGTGTAAGAGCAGCGGTAGAAGACCAGTTCAGCGCCGTTGGCCTGATAGACGATAGCGCCCATCGCAGAGGATTTATAGCCGTAGGCGTTGGTGTAGGTGTCCTTCTCGTACTCGGTGTAACTGAGTTTGTCATCCACGTCAATCTCTTCCGTCAGACGATATTTTCCGTCCTTGAGAAGGTTGCAGCAGACTTCGTTGGAAGGCATCCGCCACTCGCTGCCCCATTTGACACGTGCGGCATCATACTTGGTTCCGCCGATATCGTAGAAGGTTCCGGGGCCCGATTTCAGACCACCGCCGCCGGCGTAGTTGACCTCGATGAAAGGACTGACACCCTCGGCCGGGCAGATGTTTTTATAGCCGCGCTGCGTGTTATAGGTTCCGCCGGAGTTCCAACGATAGTTGTCCCTGCTGAATTTGGTTTTCGCTTCGGTCTCGCCCCAGGCATAGAGATTTCCGTTGATGGCATCATCCGAGGTCGGCGTGCTTCCGCCCACGTTGAACGGTGCCCAGCTGCCCAGCGGATAGCTCTTGCCGTCATAACTGATGCTCCCCATCCGGATGGCGTCGGAAGCAAGGGGACGGGCCATCAGCTCCAGGTTGCTCATATTGTAGGTTCCCGTACGTCCTGCCTTGGCGGACAGGTTGGTCGAGATGGCCTTGCCCTGGGAGAGGCGCTTGTCAGCGCTCATGATGGTCACGATCAGACCCGCGAGACGGTTCTCCGAAGAGTGCATCAGGTCGATGGCGGGAACGGCGAGATAAGCCACCTGCTTGGCCGCGGAAACGGCCGGCAGGGTCAGCATATGGACCGCCTCTTTCTCGGTGCTGGAGACCGTCGCCTGTGCCTTTCCTGCAGAAGTGACATCCCAGCCGCCGTTATGGGTTTTGCCGGTGTTGAACTCGATGTACTGGATGCCTGCGGGCAGCAGGATGCGCAGCACATAGCTGAGCCGCTTCCCTGTGGCAAAGTCAAAGGCGGGGCTTGTACCGGTGGACTGGGCTACGGCATAATCGTAGTTGCCGATCTTGCCCAGCGTGCCGTCCTGGCCGTCATAGCTGCAGACCAGCGTCCCGTTCTGGACATCGGCCTTGCCGCTGACGGCAACCCAGGTGGTGTTCTCATCGGCCGCTACGGCGCCGGTGGACTTGAATTCCGCGGAAGCGCCGCTGCCGGTGGTGGTGAAAGTGACCTTGGTCACTACGTCCCCGTTGATTTCCAGGGCGGTGAAGCTGTCTCCGCTTTCCCAGGCACCGGCTACGATATCGGCAATCTCCTCCACTTCGGAGTAGTTGTCGACATAATTGACCTTGGAGTCGTTGAAAGCGCCGGGGGCGGTCGCCGTTGCCGTAATCACTACGCCGTCTTCGCTGTTTGCAGGGGTCTCAAGGTTTTCCTTGGTGCAGGCTGCCATCAGCGCGAAGGCGCCGAACAAAAGGGTAAGTCTGTAAAGTTTCATGGCTGACCTCCTTTTTTATTCGTCCCAACTTGCAGGTCCGTCATCAACGAATCCGGCAGGAGCTACATTGTTGGATGTAATCTCCGGAGTCGGTTCGGGTCCCGGACCCGGAGGGGTCGGGGTGGGTTTGTCATTGCAGGCGCTCAGGACCGTAAGGGTCAGCGCTGCAGCCAGAATAAGCAGAAGTTTTTTTCTCATAATATTATGAATTGAGTGTTAATGGGTCAGTTTTCGTTGTCCTCCTCCAGGGAAGGCGCTTCGCCGCCGGCCTGGGCATCCTGTCCGGGACCGGGTGCAGGAGGGTCGGTGGACCAGACGAAATGGCTTCCGACAGGATAGCCGGTATAATCCCGGGAGAGCACGTTGGCGCTGTAAGTCTTCTCCCGTCCGCCGGGGATGGCGTGACGGGCCGTGATCTTCCAGTCCGTCAACGCGGCAGGATCTCCGCCGGGCGCATCGATCACCCACCAGGTGTAGGAGGTCTTCCCCCAGTTGCCGAACTTGGAATGAATCACCTCTACGTAATAAGAATCCGCGCACTGGTCGACGATGGCGTTGGAGAGGCGCGTCATGGGGACGGTTACTCCATCGTGGGTGAAACTTAGGCTCCAGGTTTCCTCTTCTGCAGAGAGGGCCGGGTCATCCCCGTCCCATACGCGGGCCAGGAATTTCCCCTTGTAGGCTGCATCCCACTGATATCCGGAATAATTGTCGTTGCCGCTGTACACGCGGATCTGGAATTCTTCACTTTCCTTCCAGGTCTTGTTGTATTCCCAATTGAGTGAAGATCCCTCGAAGGTGAAGACCCCATAGCCGGCGGGGCTTCCGTTGGCGGAGACGTCGGCAAGCCAGATCTGGCCGCTCAGGGACTGCATGTTATGCTCGATGATGGGAGCACCGCTCGCGGAGCGGAAACTCCGGTGGGCATAATTGGTCAGGTTGTGCAGGTGACCGGTGAAGATGTGCGCCTCCTTGAAGGAGCGCAACAGTTTCTTGACCTCGTCCACGTTCCCGACGGGGTTATACACCGCCGCGTGGGTGCAGAAGATGGCCAGCTTGTCGGATTTGTCGCTGACGGCGGCGATGTCCTGCTTGAGCCAGTGCAGCTTCTCGCCCGTGATGCGCTCGCTGTACTTGATATGGTTGTAGCCGCCGCTGCCGCCCTCGATGCTGCCATTGAAATCGATATCGTCCATCACCACCACGTGCGCATTCCCGATATCGAAGGAATAGTCCGTGGGACCGAAATTCTTCAGGAAATTGGCGGTACTCTCGTCGTCGGTGCCACCGGCGATGCTCTGGTGGTCGTGGTTGCCGATGGTATAGAAGAAGGGCATGGTGCCGCCCGCGCTTTGTACGCCGGTATACACCTCCCGGATGCCGGGGACCATGTCGAAATTGTCCGTCAACTGGTCGCCCAGGGCCATGCCGATTACCTCGCCGCCTTCAGCATTGAGCTGCTTGACCGTCCTCTGGATATCGGCAAACGCCTCTTCCCGGAAGCGGGCAAGATGCTCTTCATTTTGTACGTGGGCATCCGCCACGGTAATGAGCGTAAAGCGTGATACGGCCTGCTTGCGCGGGGTGAGGGAGAAGTCTGCGACCACGGTGGCGCCGTGCTTGGCAGGGATGAGCTGGTAGAAAGCGGGACGTCCGTCCTCTCCCAGCGGGATTTCATAACCTGAGGGGATGGTGACATTGATGGAACGGGCCGCAGGATTGGCTTCCATACGGTAGGCGCCCTCCGCATCGGTCTTGCAGCAGGTATAACCGTCAGATACGGTGACGCCGGCGATGCCCTTGCCCGTGACTGCATCGGTGATATGGCCGCTTGCCGTCAGCTCAGCGGGAATGTCGCTGTCCTGCGCGAGCACGGGCCGCACGGAGAAGGCATAACCGCATTCCTGCGACATGAGGTCCACCTGACTGTTCCTGACGTACAGACGATAGGCTTCTGCGCGCCCGGAGACATTATTGTGCGCTCCGCCGAAGTAATAGCCTGCCTTGCCCACCATCGATGCCGTTCCGGTCTCCGCTCCGGCGGTATAGTAATACCTTCCGGCGAAGGGGAAGAAGATGGTGACTCCGTTCTTGCTGAAGGTGCGCCCGCTCACAGCCACGCCCTTGTATTCGGAAACATCGATGGTAGTGAAGATGTTGTCCGTCTTGGCGGAACGCCCTGCGTTGCAGGTGAATACCTCGTTGTTGCCATTGAAACTCATCATCTCCTCGAGGAAAGGCATGCGCCAGGCGCGACCCCACTTTACACGCGCTACGTCGTATTTGGTGCCGGAGATATGCTTGAGGTTCAGGGTGATATCGGCGCGTCCAGTGTAGGCGCGTCCAGTGCCCAGCGACTCGTCCTTTCCCATATGACGATAGGAGGCGGCGCTGTACGAACTGCGCTGCTCCGTCTCGCCCCAGGCGAAATAGCCGCCGTAGGTCTCTTCCGCAGTCGTAGGGGAGGCCTTCGCTCCCAGGTTGAACGGTGCCCAGAGCGGGGAACAGGAAAGGTCGTAAATATCATTTATCCCGTCCCAGGAACTGTTGTTGATGTACTGAAGGGTACAGGAGAGTTGTGACAGGAAATTGATGGCTTCGGTGGGGAGGGGCCTGTCAATGAGGCTATCCATCTCAAGGGTTGCGACGTGCCCGCCTTTCGCGGAGAGGTCGGCACTGAGCACCTTGCCCTGGGAGCGGGTTTCAGCCTTGCTCATGGCGGTGACGATGAGCCCGGCACTGGAATAATCGACGGCCGGAACGGCCAGATAAGCGATTTGACCCGCGCTGCTTTCTTGAGCCATTTCAAGGAGCCGGGTTGCCTTGGGGTGGTAATCCGGTGTGCAGGCGGCCGTGTTCCCTTCCTCGTCGATGATCCATTCGTCCCCGGAGGCCCAGGTGTTGAATTCCAGTTTCCCAACGCCCTCAGGCAGTTTGAGCCGGAGCAGGTAACTGAGGTGCCTGCCCTCGCCGTAATCGAAGTCCGGCGTCTCTCCCTGGGCGCGGGCGAGCATATAATCGAAATGCTCCAGCCCCTTCAGGCTGCCGTCCTGCCCGCTGTAGTTGCAGTGGATGGTCCCGTTGTCGAAGGCGGCGCTTTTGCCCAGAACGGCTACCCAGCGGGTCTGCGCATCCGCCGCGACGGCACCGCTGGAGGTGAAACTCGTCTTTTGGTCCGCAGGAGAGGTGGCCGTAAAGGTGACGGGCGTAATGGTGCTGCCGTTGATTTCCAGGGCGAGGAAGGTATCTCCGGTCACCCAGCCGGTCTTGATACCGTCGGTTCCGGGGTAATGATCCTCGTAAATCATCTTGGAACGGTCGTCCGGCAGCGTTGCCGTAGCAGTAATGATAACTTCCTCAGTATTGACGGGTTGCTCCGCCGGTTCCGTCGTACAGGAAATACCCGTAGACAATAAGAAGACCGGGCACAGGAGCCTGGTGAGTATTTTCTCCAACATACGCATACTTACACTACACTTTTCGTGCCTCTTTCCCCTGACAATATACGCATTTTTAAATAAGGGGGGAAGGCCCCGATTCGTGTATTATTACCGATAAAGCACTAACGTACCAATGAAACTTTTTCACAAGTTTTCTTTTGTTGCAGCTCTGACGGGAGCTGTCCTGACCGCTTCTTGTACGAAGGAAATCGTTCCGCAAGAAGGAATTACGGAAATTATCGCCACCGCCTCTCTCCCCGAAAGCGATGGCACCAAAGTCATTTATTCGGAAACCGATCCGTCCGGGAAGCATAGCGGCTTGAAGTCGGTATGGGAAGAAGGGGATTTCTTTTATGCCTTCTCCTCCTCCGGGGGCTGTGTCCGCTTCGAGCTTCAGTCCGGCGCCGGAAGTAAGAATGGCGTTTTCAAGGCTACGGCGAGCGGCGTAGATGCGTCCACTGCGTGGAAGGCTGTATTGGGGGCCGGTGCAGAGCAACTTTCCGCCAACCTGATCCAATGCCCGTACAGTGGCCAGGAGGGAACGCTGGATGCCCTGGGGGACTATGATTATATCATCTCGGAAGCGACGGGCACCGGCCCCAATTTCAATTTCTCCGGCGGTACCCGCCTGTCCTATTTCCTGCGCATCAAACTTCCCGCGGGCGTACGCTTTCTGGAATATTGTACCACGGCGTCCTGGAAAGTTTCCCCGTCCACGCATTCTGTCCTTTCCGACGGGAATTACGATAATGTTTCGCTTACCGATCTCGGGCACTCGTCTTCCGAGGGTGAGGTTTGCTACCTGTCCATACCGGCGATTCAGTACGGGAACTACATCACCGAAAGTCCGAGGGGCGTGATCATCACCTTCTTCAATGCCGATATGAACAAGTCCAACGGCCGGGTGCTCAACGCCAATGTCAGCAGCAAGGCGGGACAGATCGGTACCTTTGACCTCAGCGGCATGGAACTCATCGACCGTCCTCTTCCGTCAGAGGCCGTTTCGCTGGGAGCATTGTCCGTGCTGATCCGCAAGGATCCGGACGGTGATTTCTGCGACAAATACAATAACCTCGGTGATTATCAGTACCACACTGCAGTCGCTCCCCTTTGGGCGCCCTACAATCTCGGCGCCAGGGTTACGGCGGCTTCTCCCACGGCTGATGACCTTTATGGAGACAGCTTCATGTGGGGAGAAACGGCCCCGCGCACCTCTTTCTCTTCCGGCAGTTGGACCTATGACGGGAACCATACGGTAGGGGATTTGGAGAACTTCCCTTCCATCCAGCTCGGCTATTTCGAGTCCGTAGCGGTCTCCGACGGTTCTTCCGACGGGATCATGAAATTCCAGCGGATTAACGGCACCAAGTACGATGCGGCCCGTGTGCGTTGGGGACACGACTGGAGAATGCCCACCATCGAGGAACTCGTCGGCCTGATTGGTGACAATATCAGCATCGATATCCCGGAAAGTGAAACCACCACGGCTTCCGGCCTCAAGACGGCCATTCAAACAATCGATTTCTATGGGGTTGGCCGTACGGTCAAGGGACGCAAGTTCAGCAACGGTGTCAATACGGTTTTCCTGCCCTTCGGCGGCTGGTACGGAACGGGACATTCCTATTACGGCGCCCGCGGTTTCTACTGGAGCGACAGCCGTATCCGTGCCACGCCCTCCAACGGGAACCTTACCAATGCGACCTTGCGTTTTGAGATGACGGGCAGTTCCCTGAATTTCGGGCGCAATTCCAGCCCCTCGACATCGATGTATTATGGCCTTACCATCCGTCCGGTTCGGAACATCGTGGATATGAACGGTTCCGCTTCCGCCCCTTCTATCTGGGAGGATTGCGGCGAGAGCACCATTCTGCCCACTTCCAACCTCTGGGGTGTCATCCGGGATGAAAACGACAATCCTATCCCGGGAGTCGTCGTCTCCGACGGTTATTCCTGCGTAAGGACCGACATCAACGGAACCTACCAGATGGCTGCCAATGCGAAAGCCCGTACCGTGAATGTGACCATCCCGGCTGAATACGAGATCCCGATCGGGGCTAACGGCCGTCCGGCCTTCTTCCAGTATGTGACGATTCCTTCCACAGGAAATATCCAGCGGGACTTTACCCTTACGCGCAGGGCGAGCGTCCCCGAGCGCTTCACCCTTCTGGCCATTGCCGATGCCCACGTGCAGACCAGTACGCAACTCAGCAGGTTCCAGACCGCCATTGATGATATCGAGGAGACGGCGACTACACTGAAGACTACGGGCATTCCTGTGGGAGACGGCGGAGAAGCCGGCGAAGTGATTGCCGTCGCGTTGGGCGACCAGCTTTCCGACAAACTGTCCATGGCCTCCTCCGTCATCGATAAATTCTCTACCCTGAGCATTCCCGTATTCTATACGATCGGCAATCACGACCACGATTCTTCCAAGGAGAGTGATTACGATTCCGAGACGGCCTTCGTGAATGCCTTCGGCCCCACCAACTATTCCTTTGATATCGCGAATGCCCACGTCATTGTAATGGACGACATCGTGCGCCGGAGCGGCAACACTGACAGGGGCGACGGCTATTACAGCATCAACTATGGCGCGGGATTCACGACGGAGCAGGTCGCCTGGCTCCAGGATGACATTTCCAAAGTCCTCGGTTCCAAGACCAAAGTCGTGGTCTTCTGTACGCACGCTCCGCTCAACAGCGCTTCCGCCGGCGACAGCGGTACGCAGAATGCCGTCATGGGCGCCTTGAAGAACAACTTCTACAACGTACACGTTTTCTCCGGCCACACGCACCACATCAACAACAACCTCTACTCAGGCTGGGCGGCCAAGAGCGGACGGCAGATTTACGAGCACAACCTGCAGACCCTGTCCGGTTATTTCTGGGAGGCTGATATCGCCTATGGCATCGGCAGCCCGGCCGGTTATGGCGTATTCACTTTCGGCCATGACGATCTCTATGCTGAATACAACAAGATCACCAAGGAGGATCCCAGCGTTCAATTCCGCACCTACAACGGCGGTGAAACCTATACCCGCAGCGGGAAATCCTACAGTTGGGACAGCCCCGTAAGCGGCAAATATGTCGTCCGTCTCTTCGATGCAGGAGACGCTGACGACGGTCTGGACTACTGGCAGGTTTATGTGACGAAAGGCGGCACCACCACCGAACTGACGCGGGTATCCACTGCCATTAACGACCGTGCCGCCCACTGCTATCTCGCCAAATACTTCGACAACGAGCACGGCGGAGCGGGGGAAGACACGGACCAGTTCTGGTATTCTTCCGCCAGCTATGCCAGCAGCGGGTACACCATTACCGCCGTCCATACGATGAAGAGTGGCTGGACGGCCACCTATACCGGCAAGCATTTTGTAAATGGGTCTACATACAAGGGCTTCGGCTATGGTGTAAGGTACGATGACTAAAAACGAAAACGGAAGATGTTGTTTTCCCTCTTATTAATGCTGACGGTCCCGGTCTCCGGGACCGTTGTCAGTTCCCTGAACGGCAGGGGAATCGAAGGAGTGGTGGTGTCTGACGGATATCACTGTACGGCAACCGATGCCGCAGGCCGGTATTTCCTGGATGCGGATTCCCTGGCCAGGACCATCAGCATTACTGTCCCGGCCGCGTACGAAATCCCCCTTGCACCTGACGGGGCTCCCGCCTTCTTCAAGTATATCGACAGCGGGGAGCGTGATTTCGTGCTTTCGCCCCGGAAGAAAGTGTCGGAGCGTTTTACGCTCATCGCGGTGACGGACGCGCACTTCGGGCATGTGAACAGCATCGAACGTTTCAGTGGCGAAAGTATTCCGGATATTCAGAAAACCATCGAACGGCACTGTTCCTCCGGGCCTGTCATCGGCATCGCGCTGGGCGACCAGCTCTCGGACAGGATGGAGGACGCCGCTGCCGTAAAGCCGTTGTACAACGGGCTCGCCTGCGCCGGAAAGACCATGCCTTTCTTCTACTGCATCGGCAACCATGATCATGACAACACCGGCGGGAAGAGCGAATATGCCGTTACGGAGCATTTCGTGCGCCATTTCGCCCCTACCGACTACTCCTTTGACATCGGCAAGGTCCACTTTGTGATAATGGACGATATCCAGTATACCGGCACTCAGCGCGACGGAAAGAAGATTTCCTATACCTGCGGATTGACCGATGCCCAACTGGAGTGGCTGCGACAGGATATTTCCCTGGTCAGGGACCGTGGGAACAAGGCCGTGGTCTTCTGCATTCACGCGGGGCTGTACGGCCGGTTCTCGTATAAAGACGAGGTGAAGGCCCTGCTCGGAGAATTCCGGGAAGCGCACGTGCTGTCGGGCCACGAGCACAACATCAACAATATCCGCCACGCCGCGTCGATCTGGGAGCACAATCTCCAGTCCATCGGCGGCGCCTGGTGGTATAGCAACCTCTCTCCGAGCGGCTGCCCCATCGGCTATGGCGTGTTTACCTTCAACGGGCCCGTGTTGTGGGAGGAATATAACAAAACGACCACCGAGGACAGTGATTTTCAGCTGCGCGTCTATGACGGCAACGATTCTTACGACGGGAACTGCCTGTTCACTGGCCTGAAAGCCGCTCCCAAGCGGACGGATGTCTATGGCTGGCCGGAAGCCTGGAAAGGCTGTTTCGTGGCCCGCATCTGGGATGCGACGCCGGACTGGGAGGTAAGTTTCGTGCAGAACGGCGTGGAGACGCCCATGCGGCAGATTCAGGAGAAGTATTTTGATGCGGCATCGGCCGCGTTCATGGTGGATGTGTTCGGTGCGCCTTTCGGCGGCAGCCGGGTCTATAAACCCAAGGTGGATACGTTCTGGATATTGGAAGCCCCCTCCGGCGACCCTGCAGCGGAAACGGACTGGGAAATCGTGGCGAGGCACCGCATGCCTTCCGGCCGCGTGGAAAGCTATCGATCCAGTATCCTGATGCGCGACTTCCGCGGCTTCGAAAAGGGCACGCACTATCTGCGCAACTATGACAGGCATATCCTCCTGGATGCGGCGCGGAAGGTGGATATCGGGGAATCTCTGGTGATGGACCAGGCCTGGGTGCCCTATCCGGCCTATGCCGACCGTGCCGGATGGGAAGCCCTGTTGGGTAGGTACAGGAAAGATTTCATCGCCCGGGGCGAGCAGTTTCTTGGCTTCGACTATCTGCTGCTCCGCGCTACCGATTATCTGGAGTATACCCGCACAGGTGACCGTTATGCACAGGAAGACAGGCTTGCCAAAAATGCAGAGGCCCTGAGTTCCCTGATGATGGCCGAACTGGCGGAGGGCCGCGGTCGGTTCCTGGACGATATCATCAACGGAACCTTCTTTTTTTGCGGTCTCGATTCCTGGGCGGTATCAGACCATCTGTACAAGTTTCAACAGGTTCATACGCCCCTGCCGGACTACAAAGAGCATATCCTGGCCCTCTTCCAGGGCAATTACGCACAGATGCTCTCCTGGATAGGGTATTTCTTCCATGCGGAATTCGACAAGGCGGATCCGATGATCTCCGAGCGGCTGCGCTATGAAATCAGGCGGCGCGAACTGGATCCCTACCTGGAGCGGAACGGCTTCGACTGGATGGGATTCCGTGCCAAGGCCACGCCCAACAACTGGAATCCCTGGTGCAATTCCAACGCCATCCTCTGCTTCATGCTGATGGAAAATGACCCGATTCGGCTGAAGGCTGCCGTAGAGAAATCCGTCATCTCCGTGGACCGCTATCTCGAAAGCCTCAAGTCCGACGGTGCCTGCGACGAGGGGCCGGTATACTGGTACACTTCTGGAGGTTATCTGCTGAACTACCTGCAATGCCTGCGCCTGATTACCGGAGGGCGCATCGACATTTTCGATGCACCGCTGCTTCGGAACTTCGGGGAATATATCGTACACGCCCAGGTGGACGGCGTGCATCAGGCTAATTTTGCCGATGCAAGGCCTGCAACGGGCATCAATACGTCCCTTATCCTGCGTTTCGGGAAAGCCGTCGGAAGTACGCTGATGCAGGATTTCGCGGTGCATACCTACGCGCAGAAGGGTTACGACCCGGTGGATGCCGACTGGAGTTGCTTCTATCGCGCAATGGAGAACCTGCGTACCTGCGCGGAACTGGAGGCGGCGGGCAGGCGCGCCTTCAAACCCTCGCCCTTTACCTGGTACCCGGAGACGGAGCTGTGCTTCATGCGCTCGGGCAAGGGCTATCTGGCAGCGAAGGGCGGCAACAACCGCGAGCGGCACAACCACAACGATGTGGGCAGCTGCATCTATTATTACGACGGGCAGCCGGTGCTGGTGGATGCGGGCAAGGGCACTTACAACAGCAAGACTTTCGACAAGCGATACCGCTATCAGATCTGGAACATGTCCAGCAATTATCACAATGTTCCGCAGATCAATACCTGTGCGCAGGAGTACGGACGGAGCTTCAAGGCGACGGACTGCCGGTCCGACAGCCGCACGAAGAGTTTCAGTGCAGATATTGCGGAGGCTTATCCCGATTCCGCCGGCGTGAAATCCTGGGTGCTGAACTACCGCTTGCTGAAAGACGGAGCGTTGGAAATCCGGGAGCGCTTCGAGATGCGCACAGGGGAAGTTCCTGCGGAGCTGCATTTCCTCCTCCCTGCCGAGCCTGATCTGGCCACTGCGGGCTGTGCCGGGCTGAATGCCGGGCTGAAGCTTTATTACAATGCCGGGACTTTCAGCGTCTCTGCCGAACGGATTCCGCTTGAGGGGACCGGCGTAAGCGGCTATGGCGGCGATGCGCTATGGCGCCTCAGCCTGACGGCCCGTTCCCTGCCGCAAAAAGGCGAATTCGTCCTGAAAATTACCCGTTAAGACCGATTATCCCCCAAAAAATGCGAAATATGAGAAAGATTCTGTTTCTTCTTTTCACTGCCGCGACAATCCTTGTTGCCTGCAAGGAGAAAGACGATCCCGTCATATCCTCAGGCTTGGAGATTAAAGGTTCCGTCGATTATACCGGCGCTATGGTTCCCGTCGCAGATGGCGTCTGGGATGTATACGGCAGGTTTAAAAGCGGACAGGTAACCGTGTCCGATGCGGGAGGCAGGGAGTTTGTTTCTTTTCAGGTCCCGACTCAGAAAGAGGGGCTGTGCAGGCTTCGTGTCAAGTCCGACAGGACGTACAGCCTCGTCCGGATTGATAAAATTTCCCTGGTTGTGACCGAAGGCGGGGTTGATAAACCGAGGGTCGGTTCCAAACCTCCCATCGAGGCAGTTTATCGTGGCGGTGGCGTCTGGGGCGTGACAAGACTACTCATTGCCACTGACCATATGCGCTATCGTTTCCTGCTGGAGACGGACACTCCGGGGGAGCTCAGATACTTGTGTCCTGCCTGGAACGATGCGGGATTGCAGCCATCATCCTATTCGGACGATTATCTTAAAGTCCGTTCTCTCGGGCAGGATGAATATGTTGCCCTGGGTATCAAGGACAACTTTGCCTGCTGGATGTTCCCCGCAAGCGAGACTGACCGTATGGCCTCATTCACTCTCCCTATGAATAAAGCCGCTACGCAGCTGGAAGTTGCTTTTTCGACATCTCATCTGGGCCCCAGGGCCCTGTTTATGGGCGACAGCATCATCCGGCATTGGGGAAGCGAGTCGCCGCGTGAAATCGAAAAATCCGCGATCGTGATACCGATGGATCCCTTACCCTCATGGATGAGGGACGACGGCGACTTTGTCACGGTTTTCTGGCATCCGGAGTTTTTCACCGACAATAATTATCTCAGCGCCGGTATCAGCGGCAACAACACGACCCAGATGCTGGCCCGCTACCGTAGTGAGGCTCTGACCCCGGACCCCCAGTGCATTGTGATAATGGGTGGCACCAATGACCTCAGCAACGGTCAGCCGGAGGCGCTTATTTTCGATAATATCCGGAATATGACCGAACAGGCCGAAGCCCTCGGGATAAAGGTAATCCTGTGCTCGGTTACTCCCTGCAACCACAACCATTCGGCCCTGAGCAATCCTCAGACCAAGGGTGCCCATATCAATGAACTCAACCGGCTGATCAGGGAGTACGCTGAGAGCAAAGGCATCATATATTGCGATTTCCACTCTCTCCTTGTGGACACTGACAGCGTCTCGCTTCAGGGGCGCTACCGTCTATATGACGACCTCCATCCCAACCCGGATGCATATACCCTTATGGAAAGGGAGATTAAGCCACTGATAGACTCGATTACAGAATAATCCGGGGAGCGGATAGAGAATATTTCTCCCTCAGCGAATCCCGTATTTGCGGAGGATGCGGAGCACCGGTTTTTCAATGGACCCGGCCCAGAGGCTGTATCCGTAGTTGTCCGGATGGATGCCGTCCACGGTTGCCTCGTGGGATTTCGAAGTAGCGGTGGTGGTCTTGATGTAATAGACATCCTTGTAACGCCGGCAGGCTATGTTCATCAGGCTGTCAGCGATGCGCAGACGGTCGGCTTCCCGTTCGTCCTCATAAGTGTTGAAATTCCTTTTTTCCCGGTAGATGGTCCGCTGGAAGATAAGCGGTTTGCCGGGATGGGCAGCCTGCAACTGTTCAATGAAAGGGAACAGGCGCGCCCTCAGCTGTATGCGTGAGGGGTTGGAGAAAGCATCGAAAAGAAAGGCTTCCGCATCAACCGCCGCCAGAACGCGCCCGAAATAATCCTGCAGTTTGCAATTGCCGCCGCAGCCCAGGTTCAGAAGCTGGATTCCCGTGCTGCGGGAAAACTGTGCGGGATAGGTCATTCCGCTGCGGGAACAACTGACGCCATGGGTAAAACTGGAGCCGAAGATGGCTACCCGGTGGCGGAAGGGGTTGGGTATGGCTTCGATGGTAGCCTCTGCTGCAACACCGATATCCAGGGTGTACAACTCGCTCATTAGGGGCAGGTAGAGCAGGCACTCGTGCATGGACCCGTCCATGTTGCTGATGATGGTGTAGGGATTATCCTGTTTCTTCTCCGACATGGCGCCCCCTGCGGCAGCCCAAAGCCACTTGCCGCCCTTCCGGATATAGAGATCAAAGCCTCTGGCAGCATTTGACATGGTGTTTGAAGGGTGCTCCATCCTGCCGGTGGTGGCTTTCAGGCGGATGACCGGACTGTCGGTTCGGAAAGCCACTGCCAGACCGGAACATTGCCTTACCTGATTGTTCTCACCGGGAGTAAAGCCCTTGAACCTTACGGTATCCACCCTGTGATAGGGATTGGGAGTATCCGGGAACAGTTTGCCGACAAGGGTCAGTTCCGTCGCAGGGACAAACTTAAATTCCTGGTCCTGGGCGTTGACGCCAATGCAGGCCATGCCTAAAGCAAGAATAAGAAGAAAGGCTTTTTTCATTTTGCGGGTTGTTTTACAATGCTTTGAGCGAAAGGGCGAAACCGCCGCTCCGGGCCATCTTTACAGGAAGCACGCTGTCCGATGTCGCCTCAAAGCTCGTGATGGCATAGGATTGCGGATTCGTTTCATAGTCGGCATCGGTACCGTCGGCGTACAGAATAGCCTTATAAGTGACTCCGGGCTTCAGGAAATCCAGCCTGACGGTCGTTTCATAGGCATTTTCGCCCGTAATTCCGCCCACATACCATTCGTCCCCGGCCTTAAGCTTTTTGGGATGACGGGCCGTGATGATGTATTCTCCAGGCTCCGCTTCCAGATACAGGCTCTTGTCCCAGTCTACGGCCACGTCCTTGATGAACTGGAAGGCATCCATGAACCTTTCGTAATTTTCCGGGAGGTCGGCCGCCATCTGCAAGGGAGAATAGAAGGTCACATACAGTCCCAGCTGATTGGCGATGGTATGGCGCATCTTTCCGCTTTTCCCGGGAGCGGTGACCGACATATCCTGTTCAAAGATACCCGGGGTGTAATCCATAGGGCCGCCCTGGCCGCGGGTAAACGGAAGAATCGTCGTGTGCCCGGGGTTTATCTTGGCTTTGTACTCGTTGCCCATCGCGCTCTCGTTGCCGATCAGATTGGGCCAGGTCCTGCAGAGGCCCGTGGGGCGGACCGCCTCGTGGGCATTGACCATAATATGGTAATCGGCCGCCTTTTTGAGGCAATAGAGATAGTGGTTGACGATGCTCTGGCTGTAATGATGTTCTCCGTAGGGGATGATGCACCCCACATAGCCGCTCTTTACCGCGTCATAGCCATAGCGGTTCATCAACTGGTAGGCTTCGTCCAGATGCCGTTCATAATTGACTGTGGAAGACGATGTTTCGTGGTGCATGATCAGTTTGATGCCCCGGGAATGGGCATAAGCGTTCAGGGCGGGCAGGTCGAAATCCGGATAGGGCGTCACGAAGTCGAACACATCATATTTCTGCTTGTTGTACCAGTCTTCCCAGCCTTCATTCCAACCCTCGACCAAAACGGCGTCAAAACCGTTGTCTGCCGCAAAGTCGATGTAACGGCGGACATTTTCGTTGTTGGCCCCGTGCTTGCCGTGAGGCTTGACCGCCTTATAATCCGTGATGCCGAGTTGGACCGAAGGGAGTTCATCGGTATAGGACCACTTGCTTTTCCCGGTAATCATCTCCCACCAGACACCGATATATTTCACCGGATGAATCCAGGACACATCCTCCAGGGCGCAGGGTTCGTTGAGGTTGAGGATGAGTCTGGAAGCGAGGACATCCGTGGCCTTCTCACAGACCTGGACTGTCCGCCAGGGGGTATTGCAGGGCGCCTGAAGCCGACCTTTCACCCCTTGGGCATCCGGGGTGAGGTGTGTCCGGAAAATGTTCGTCCTAGGTATCAGGGCAAGATTCATTGTCGGGTAATCCACGACGGCCGCCTCGTGCAGATTGATGTATAATCCCTCGTCCGTCTTCATCTGCAGGGCTGTTTGGACACCGGTAGGCCCTACGGCCGTCTGGCCGGCGCTGTGATGCAGGCGGCTCTGCTCGTAATGCGAAGCGATTTCGCTCAGGCGGCTTCGCGTGTAATTGTATTCCTGCGAATCATAATCTCCGCTGATCCACCAGGCGGTGTGATCCCCGGCCAGGGCGAATTCCGTTTCCTCTTCCTTTAGCTGGAAGTAAGTCAGGCGGTTTTTCTGGGGAAATTCATAGCGAAAGCCCAGTCCGTCGTCGAAGAGGCGGAAACGGATGTCCATCGTGGTGCTGTCAGCCCGGAAAAGATGCACCAGCAACTCGTTGCAATGGTTTCGGATACTGTCTTCCTCGCCCAGGACGGGAGCCCAGGTTTCGTCAATCGTTCCGGTCTCCGTGCCGCTTATGGTGAAGCCCTTTTGGAGATTATCCCCGTCCATCAGCGTGAAACCCATTTTTGATGGAAGGACGACGTCCTTACCCCGGTACGATAGGGTATACACCGGCTCTCCCCTGGCCGAAAGGGAAAATGCCATTTCCAATGCGCCGTTCGGGCTGCGTCCGATAATAGCGGTATCCGTGGGAATCTGCGTCTGCGAGCAGGAAATGAAAATGGTAGCAAATAGGGCTACAGTGGTTATTCTTTTCAGCATAGTACAAAGATAAAAAATATACACTTCCGGTATATCACTTCCCGCAAATTATCCAATGACGAAAACCGCCCCGGGACCAGTGAGGTCGCGGGGCAGTAAACTTGAGTATCAACGGGAATTATTTAGCCCGGTAGGATACGCTGATCGCAGATGAGGCAAGAATCGGGCGAATCTGTAAGCCCCATTCACGCTTCATACCCTTACGCCACCAGTCGGCGGACCCGTGACCGTCTGTGCTGCCAACTATATAAGCGCTGTCATAATCGACTCCACCCTGATTTCTCTGGAACTGGTCAGCAGTCCAGATGCAGGCCTGATCCCAACCTTTAGGCTGGTGTTCATCCGTTCCTTTTCTTGCATTGTATCCAGGGAGGAAAACGCCGCCATAAGAGAGGCCTCCCTGTCCGTTGACCGTTGTCCAGGAAGCTTTTTTCCAAGTGGCATAGGCCTCGATGTAGCCGGGCATCCTCCAGGCGCTTCCCCACTTGACACGGGCCACATCGTAACGTCCTCCGCGAATGGTATTGTAACGGCTGGCAAGATCGGGCGTTTCTACAGCGGCATAGACGGAGATGTAATTGTAATAATTGGTGCTGGCACCGCTCGGCTGACCTCTCAAAGAGTAGCCCGGGAAATCATAACCGCTTCTTCCCCTTTCTTCCGGAGTGCTGATTTCTCCCCAACCGTAGTAGGTGCCCTTTCCTTCCGGTGTGGATGCTCCTAAGTTGAAAGGAGCCCAGAAAGTATCTGTGCCGGTTAGATCAAAAATATAATTTGAGGCACCATCTTCGGTGACGGCATCAGTCGTTACGACCTCGATGGCATCTGCAGGCCTCGGCCGTGCAATCAGGGTCATGCCGGTCATATCCCAGGTGCCCACTTGGCCGCCCTTGCTGGATAAATCACTGTCAATCACACTACCGTTGGACAGGGTCGCTTCCGCTGAGGTATTATTCAGCAGGGTAACGATTACACCTGTCCGCATGTTTCCATACTGCTTGTTGTTGTTATAAGTCCATGCCTTGCTGTTGTGATTGACTGCCGGCACGGCAATGTATGCAATGTCGCCAGCAGACGATACGGATGAGAGCGTAATGGTAGAAGTGGGGATGTTGGAGTATGGATCATTCTCTCCCTTTGCATAGAAATAGGATGCGCCGCTGGACGTGACCTTCATAGTCGCCGGCGAGGTGTATTCAATGCATTTGATGCCGGCAGGCAGTTTGAGCCGCACAATGTAGGATAATTTCTCTCCGTTGGCAAAATCAAACGCAGGCGTGATGCCGGTACCGGTGGCCTTAACATAGTTGACTTTATCCAGGCCGCTGGCTTTTCCGTTCTGACCCGTAAAGCCGCAGTGGATTTCGCTTCCGTGCACGGACGCATTCTTTCCGAGGACGGCTACCCATTCCGTAGCAGCGGTAACACCTTCGGCCTCCGCTTCAAAGATAGCGGAAGTGGAGCCTGCTCCGGAGATAAGGGAGAAGGTAACGACAGTACTGCCGTCTTGAATGGCGTAGAAGGTATCGCCGTCGGACCATACGGAGCTGATGCCGGCGCCGCCGCCGGGCGTATTCTCGGAGTAGCTGAGCTTGGAAGGGCTGTTCACCATAGCGGTGATGATCTGCTTCTCACTGGACGGGGTGTTATCTTCAGGGGCAACTTCTACTTCCTTATTGCAGGCGCAGAAAAAGGAAAGAAGCGCGGCAAAGGTTAAAATCTTCTTCATATTTTTCATCGTGATGCGTTTTAATCAGGTTAAAAGGAAGAGAAATCCGTCTCCTCATCCTCGACAATCTCGGGGGTGGAGATGAGACCGGAACTGGTGGCAAGAACTTCCGCAGTGGAAAACAAGAAAGTCGTTGCCGTTGGCGCAAGGTATAAAACTTTCATTTGTTATGTTGATTAATAAATATCCTATCAAACCCTTAATACACAAAAAAGGACCGTGTTCCTGAAAAAATTTCCGTTTCTCCGTCAGGACGCACAAAACTGGCATAGGTCCCGCCGGGCAGGGAGGCGGAATAAAGCACCTTCCGGCCCTTCCGCTCCCAGTGGACGGAAATCGTTCCGTAGGGGCTGGCGTATCTGCAGTCGAAATGCTTCATCCCCTTGGGGAAGACCGGCTGCAGGACGATATGCCGGAATCCCGGGTTCTCCGGGTCGGGGCGGATGCCGCCCAGGCAGCGGTATTGCCAGGCGGAGATGTCCCCGAACATAATATGGTTGAGCGAATTATCGCGGGTGGCGTCGAGATTCCAGTTCTCGACGAGGGTGCTCTGTCCGTTGCGTACCCACCAGCCCCAGGAGGGGGCGTCCTCGGCGGTAGCGATCCGGAAGGCAGAATCGGCATAGCCGTTGTCGCACAGGGCCGTGAGCACCGCCTTGGCGCCGTGGACCCCGGCATTGACGTGATAGCCGTCGGCCTTTACCCGTTCCTCCAGTGCGGCGGCCACCTTGCCCCGGAATTCTTCCGGGACGAGGCCGAAGAGCAGCGGGAGGCTTTGCTCCGTCTGCATCCCTTCCGCATAGATGCCGGTGGCGGTATCCAGGTAGCGGGCGTTGACGGCGGCTTTCACTTCGGCGGCAATGGCCGCATATTTCCTTTCATCCTCCGTATGCCCGAACAGGCGGGCAGCGCGGACAAGGATGTCCAGGTCTTTGTAAAGGAAGCAGCTGGTTATCAGGGTTTTGTTCGCCCGTTTGGTGACTGCGACCCAGTCGCCGCGGCCCCAAGTGCAGAGCCCGTCCACCGTAAGGCTGAGGGCATAGTCCACATAGCGGCGGAGGTTGTCATAGCCGTCCCGCAGGGGCTTGCTGTCCCCGTAAAAGAGATAGAGGTTCCAGGGAATGAGGGCGATGGTACTGGTCCAGTCCAGTCCGTTGCCGTTGGCGGTCATAGGCTGATAGCCCCATCCTCCGGTGGGGATGATGTCGGGAAGGACGCCGTTGGGCTGCTGTTCATCCCGGTGGTCCGCCATCCATTTCTCATAGACAGTAAAGGCGTCGAAATTGTACAGTCCGGTCTCGATGGCGATATGGGCGTCTCCCGTCCAGCCGTTCTTTTCCCGCTGGGGGCAGTCGGTAGGGAAGCCCATCAGGTTGGAAAGATAGGCGCGGCGGGTGGCCTGGTGGATGGCCTCCAGAACCGGAACGGAGGAAGAAATCTGCCCCGCTTCCGGGACGTCGCTTCCGACGCGGACCGCCGTCAGGTTCTCTTTGCTCATCTCCACGGGCCGGCTGGCATTGACCTCCACGTAGCGGAATCCTTTATAACTATACGCGGGGGAGAAGAAATCCTCTTCTCCGCTCAGGGTGACGATATCGGTCTGGAAAGGCTCCGTCTTCCGGTCTCCGAAATAATAGGCATCCAGCTGGTTCAGGTCGGCCCGGGCGTCCGGGCCGAGTTTTTCTGCATAGAGAAGTTGGAGGACGGTCCCTTTTTCGCCCTTCAGGCGCAGATGGACGTTCCCCGCCCGGTTGGTGCCGAAGTCATAGACCCAGCGGGTAGGACGCAGGCGGACGATCTCCACCGCCTCTTCCTCCGCGCTTTCCCGAATCGGGTACATCAGTTGCGAAACGATCTTTTCTGCCGGGCAGCTCCTGAAAATGACCTTGTCCCAGTCGGAATCGTCGTAGCCGGCTTCGGACCAGCCCTGCTGGAGCCTCCGGGCATCGTAATGCTCTCCGGTGTAAAGGTTGTTGTAGACGAGCGGCCCGTCCGATGAGGTTTTCCAGGACAGGTCGGTGGAAACGGTTTCACAGGAGCCGTCCTCGTAGAGGATGTGCACATCCATGCAAAAGGCCGGGCGGTCCCTCCAGGGGGCCTTGTTGAAGCGCCAGGTCGTCGAGGGCTGATGATTGTACCAGCCGTTCCCCAGTTCCACACCCAGGGCGTTGCCGCCCGCCTGAAGGAGGGGAGTGATGTCGAGGGTGGAATAGAGGATGCGGCGGTCGTAACGCGTAAACGCCGGGTCAAGGATACGGTCGCCCGCTTTCCTCCCGTTGACCTCCAGGGTATAGAGTCCGGCGGCGGCGATATAGGCCCGTGCCCGCACGACTTTCCCGCGGAGCGTGAGCTCTTTCCTGAACCTGGGGGCAGGTCGGAAATCCCTGTCCTTTGCGTCTGAAATCCAGTGTCCGCGCCAGGCGGATTCTGTCATCATCCCTGTTTCGAAACTTTGCAGGGGGGATTCCACCGGGACGGTTTCCCCGTCTTCATAGCGGACTTTCCACCAGTAGCGGGTAAACGCCTCCAGGGGCTGGCCGTCATAAGAAACAAGGACGATATCGGCTGCGATGCGGCCGGAATCCCACACTTGATGGGCATCGAAAGCCAGGGAGTCGGACGATACAAGCACCCTGCAGGCAGCTTGCTGTACGTCGCTCCCTTCATCCATCAGCTGCCAGGAAAGGCGGGGGTGCGCATTATCGACCCCCAGGGGGTTCACCAGATGCTCGGTGCGCAGGCCGACGACCTCGACCGCATTCAACTGAAGCGGAAGGAGCGCAAGAAGAGAAAAAAGGAAAAAAACTCTCATACAAATAATACCCGAAACTGGCCGGATTACCTTAAGAAATCAGGGAGTTTTCCGTAGGAAAGTGTATCTTTACCGTATGAAACGTCTTCTTCCGCTATTTTTTCTCATTTTTCTGATTTCCGGCTGCCGTGCGCAGCAAGTGAATATAGCCTTGCACCGCACGGCTATGGCTTCGTCGAATTATGATGCCAACCTTACCGCGCAGTTGCTGACGGACGGAATTAGCCTGCAGGGTTCTCCTGCTTTCCTGGAGTTGGACTCTTCAGAAGGCCCGGTGGGCCGGGTGGAAAGGGAGAACGCCTTGGACGGGGATGTGAATTCCCGGAATATCATCACCGGAAAGGAAGGTTGGCTGGAGTGGCGTTTCCACGGTTATCCCGTTTCGGCGGATCAGGCGGAAGTGCTCTATCAGGAAGCGCTGAAAGGCGGTCGCGGAGGTCCGCTCCACCGTGTTGGCGTTCCTGTTGCCGAGGAACAGGAAAACGTACTCCGCCTTGCGCTTACTTTCCCCTACGAAGGTCGCTGGCGGGTCAAAAGTGTGGATTTTTACAAGGAGGGTAAGCCTCTCGGGAACCTGCTTCCCTCGGCGCACTTTACCAGCGCCTGGATGAGCGAGGGCTGTGCGGACGAATGGGTCAGCATTGACCTTGGCCAGGTCCGCAGGATTACTTCTGTGCAGCCGCACTGGATTTATATCCCGGACCGTTATGATATAGTGGTTTCCAAAGACGGCGTTTCCTGGAAGGCTTTCCGCCCCGGTCGCTGGCGTTATGTGAAATTGCAGTTGCACGGGGATTCCGGAGAGCGTTTCTGCCTGACTGAAATCGAGGTGCTGGGGCCGGACAGGCAGGAAGTATCTGCCGATGGCTGGAAGATTCAGCGCGCCTCCTGCGTGGAGGCCGGGGGAGCGGAGGTCTCTTCTCCGGGATTCGATACCCGGGACTGGCTTCCCGCGAGCGTTCCGGCGACGGTGCTGGCCAATTATATCGCCGCAGGCGCAGTCCCGGATCCGGGCTTCGGTGATAACTGGAGCCAGATTTCCGATGCCTATTTCAACGGCGATTTCTGGTATCGCAGGGAATTTGAATATCAGCGGGGGAGCAAGCGCCCGTTCCTGGATTTCGACGGCATCAACTGGAAAGCGGAAGTCTGGCTGAACGGCGTTCAGGCCGGAAGGATCGAGGGCGCGTTCATGCGCGGGCATTTCGAGGTGGATTCGCTTCTCAGGGACGGCCTGAATGTGCTGGCGGTCAAGACGCTGTGCAACGCACATCCCGGTGCAGTCAAGGAAAAGACGGCGAAATGGACGGGCTACAACGGCGGCGTCCTCGGGGCTGACAGCCCCACCTTCCTCGCCAGTATCGGCTGGGACTGGATGACGACGGTCCGGGGCCGGAACTGCGGTATCTGGAACGATGTGCGCCTGACGGAAAAGGGAGCGGTGGAAGTTGCCGATCCGCTGGTGGTCTCGAAGGTGAATCCTGACGGGACGGCCAGCATCACGGCTTCCGTAAGGGTAAAGGGCGCGGACTCCGCCCCCGGCCGTGTAACGCTGGAAGGCTGGATAGGAGATATCCGCTTCTCCAGGGAAGTCGGTGCAGACGGCGAGCTTTCCTTCACGCCTGCCGATTTCCCCCAATTGAATGATTGCCGTCTGGGGCTCTGGTGGCCCGTAGGCTATGGGGATCCGCTACTGCACGATGCCGGGTTTATTGTGCGCGTGGACGGGGAAATATCGGATTCCCTGCATTTCAAGGCCGGAATCCGGGAAATGCGTTGGGACAGTGCCGACGGCATCCTGAAACTGTTCATCAATGGCCGGAGGTTTATCCCGCAAGGGGGAAACTGGGGCTTCTCAGAGCATAATCTGGTGTTCCCTGCCGAAAAGTACGATCTTGCCCTCAACTACCATCGCCAGATGCATATGAATATGATCCGTAACTGGGTGGGTCAGGTGGCCGATGAGGAATTCTACGATGCCTGCGACCGCTACGGCGTAATGGTGTGGCAGGATTTCTGGCTGGCCAATCCCGGCGACGGCCCGGATCCGGACGACGAATGCCTGTTCCTTGCGAATGCAGACGACTGGGTGCGCCGGATTCGCCGCCATCCCTGTCTGGCCCTTTATTGCGGACGCAACGAGGGTGATCCTCCTGCATCGCTGGACAAGGCTTTGAAGGAAGATATTGTCGCCCGCCTGCATCCGGGCATGCTTTATATCTCCAATTCCGCCGACGGCATCGTGAGCGGGCACGGACCGTATAACGCCCAGCCTGTTGCGGAGTATTACGGCCAGCAGAGCGGGAAACTCCATTCGGAGCGGGGCCTTCCCAACGCCCCCACCTGGGAGAGCCTGCAGCGGATGGTCCCGCCGGAGGATTTCTGGCCTGTCGGGGAGATGTGGGGAAAGCACGATTTCACGCGGGACGGTGCCCAGAGCGTCAAAACCTATACCCGCCTGATCGAGAATACCTGGGGAAAACCCGTTTCGGCCTGGGAATTCAGTTTCCTGTCCCAATGGCTCAACTATGAAGGCTGCCGCGCCATTTTCGAGTCGTCGAACGCTGCCGGGAGGATGGGGATGCTCCTTTGGATGACGCATCCCAGCTGGCCGTCGATGGTGTTCTGTACCTATGATTATTATTTTGAACAGACCGGGGCTTTCTTCGGTTGCAAGAAAGGCTGCGAACCGCTGCATATCCAGTATAATCCGCAGACGCGCGAGGTGGAGGTGGTGAATCTCTGTTGCGGCGACCGGGAAGGATTGACCGCGCAGTTGGATATCTATGACGGCAGGGGTTTGCTGCTGGGTAAGCGGGAAGCCCGCGTGAATGTGCCGGACGATGCTACCGTTTCCTGTTTTGCCGCAGACCTGCCCGTCGGGGAGTCTGCCTGTCTTCTGCGCTTGCGCTTGCTCTCTGATGAAGGCGCGTCACTCTCTGAAAACTTCTATATGGTTCCGGAGGACGGCGTCCAGGGCTGCTCTCTTAAATCCCTTCGTCCCTTGCCGGCGGCGAAACTGCAGAAGACGGTCAGCGTTTCCGATGCGGGGATTACGGTGGCCCTGCGTAACGAAGATACGCTGCCCGCCCTTCTCGTACGGCTCGTCCTGAAGGACAGGAAAGGGACGGAGATTCTGCCGTGCAGTTTTTCGGACAATTATTTCGCCCTGATGCCGGGAGAAGAGAAAATGATTGAAATATCGGCGCCGTCGCTTCCGGCTGCCCCGGACGTGGAGGTGCAGCAGCTGGGAGACTTTTCCCGCAGCGCCATAGACCTGATGACGGAGGAGGTGAGCCTCCTGAGTGCAAGCCAGTGCCTGCTCCTGGGGAAATCGACGCCCAGGGATTCTTTGCCGCAGACCTTTGAAAACGGGCATCTGGTGTTTTCGGACAGGGTGCGCTGGACCAGCGGCTTCTTCCCGGGGACCTGCTGGTATGCCTACCGGCTCAGCGGACAGGAGGCGGTCAAGGCCCTGGCGGAGTCGTTCACGGCTCCGATGCTGGACGTGGATGCGTATTTCCGGGACCACGATATCGGTTTCCAGATCATGTGCTCAGCGGGCCTGGCGTACAGGACGACCGGGGATGAAACTTACCTGCCTGCCATCCGCAGGGGGGCAGAACTGCTCGCGTCGCGTTTTTCGCCGCTTACCGGCACCATCAAGAGCTGGGACAGCAGCCGGCCGGTGTGCAAGGTCATCATCGACAATATGATGAACCTGGAACTCCTGACCTTTGCTTCCCGCCAGTTCGGCGTTCCCGAGTGGGAGGCGATGGCAAAATCCCATGCCGACAAGACCATGGTCAACCATTTCCGGGAAGACGGTTCTTCCTATCATCTGGTGGAATATGACCTGGCGACGGGCGAGGTCCTGGTCCGGAAAACGGTACAGGGCTACAGTGACGATTCTTCCTGGTCCCGGGGGCAGTCCTGGGGCCTGTACGGATACACTATGATGTACCGTGAGACCGGAGAGAAACGCTATCTGCAGCAGGCCGAGAAGATTGCCGCCTATCTGCTTCCCCTCTTGGCGGACCGGCCCGTGCCGGCCTGGGATTTTTCCGCTCCGTCACCGTTCAGCGGGCAGGATGACGCTTCCGCCGCGGCGGTAATGGCCTCCGCCTTTGTAGAACTGAGTACCCTGACGAAGGACAAAGGCCGTTCAGCGCAATACCTCGAACAGGCAGAGGCGATGCTGCTTGCGCTCGCATCGCCCCGTTATCTGGCATCGCCCGGAGAGTTGGGCGGCTTCCTGCTGAAGCATAGCACCGGCTTTTACAGGCACGGCAGTGAGGTGGATGTACCCCTGACCTATGCGGACTATTATTTCCTGGAAGCGCTGGACCGTTACCGGTATTATCCCAGTACTTCCAGGTAGAAACTTACCGGGCGGAAGCCCTCCGGACATTTTCCGTCCACGGAGACCCACTGCTGACCGATGCGCACATCGCAGCTATGTTCGATGAGGTTCTCATACCGGGCCATCAGGTCCGGATACTCCGTTTGGCGTACGGCGGTGATGCGGACTTTCTTCAAGGGGCTTAACGCGGCATCTGCGCGCCGTAATTGGCCACTTTTCCGAAGAGATCCGCCGCCTTCTCCCAAGGATACTTGTTGCAGTACATGCTGGGACGGACAATCTCGCTGCCCTGCTGGTTCAAACCGAAGGCACGGTTGATCTGATTGGCGGCGGAGTTGGGGTTGTAACTCTGGGAAGACATGATCGTCAGGCTCAGGAAGCCTTCCAGATAGGGTTTGTCGATGGCGTTAAGGAACGCGTCGTTCCCTTCCGGCATTTCCACGTTGCCCTCGTATTTGGGTCCGATCTGTTCGGCTTCCTCGATGCGGGCGGCGGGGACGGAGATGGAGGGAGCGCCCATTGCGGCGATTTCAAGATCCCGACGGTTGGCGAAAAAATAATTGTCGTACAGGTTGCTCACCTTGAGTTTTTCCATCTCTTTGTTGGATTCGTAGTACACCCGCTCGACGGCACAGTTGCTGTTGCATCCGAAGATATTGTTATGGACGTCGATGGTGCGGATGCCGTTCATGAAACGGAAGCCCTGTCCCATATCTTCGAAGGTCTTGGTGCGGGTCCAGGTGAAGAGCACGGTATTGTGGTGGAATTCCAGGGAAACTTTTTCGATGTCGGCGTCGCGGGTGCTGCCACGAACCTGGCAGGCGGCGTAACGGCAGGCAACGAAGATATTGTTGCAGATTTCCATGTGACCCATTCCCATCATGGCGGAGATACCATAGTCTCGGCAATTGACAAAAACGCAGTTGGAAACGCGGATATTGCCTTCCACATCCATGTGCAGGGCATATTCGTCCCCGCTGGAGTAACCTTCGGTAGGGCACTGGGGAGAGGCGTCGGGCTCCAGGAAGCGGCCGGTGAGGACGCCCGTGTTAGGCGTACCGGTAATTTCCAGATCCACGTTGGCCACGCAATAGCGGTTGTTTTCGCCCAGGTCGAAGGTGAAGCCGTCGATGACGACCGTCCCCACGGGACCGGTATAGCCATAAGGACGACGGGCATTGATGTTCATCAGCGGAGCGGTGAATTTCTGGCTGGTGGGCTGGATCTTGGTGATGTGCTTGATGACGTCGCGCTCGCTGAAGTCAGTAGCATAACCGCCGTAGATGCTGATGTATTTGCCGCGGTCGTTCTGGGCATTGCCGAACTTTCCGCTTTCCACATAGCCGCGGTCCAGATTGCCGAGGTAGTTGCCTTCGGCCACGAGGATGACATCGTTTTCTTCCGCCGTGTCAATGGCTTTCTGCAGGTCTTTCATGGCGGAAGTCGCCGACAGGCCGTCGGCACGGGCCGATCCCGTCGTGATGCTTACGTAGAAAGTTTTGCCCTTGGCTGCCGGAACGGAGGCGCTGCTCGCAGCGCTGCTTGTAGCGTTGCTGCCCGCACTGGCATTGCCGGCGCCCGTTTTGATGGCGCTTGCGGCTTTGCCGGCCAGGTTCTTCAGGTTGAATTGCGCGTGGGCGGCAGGACCAGCGGAGAGCACCATCATGATGGCGACTGCGATTGTGTAGTTCTTCATCTCGATTGGTTATGATTTAGTGAAACTTATTCCAGGGTCCATTCGGCACCGTCCTTGGTGTCCTTGACGGTGATTCCGAGGGCTTTGAGGCTGTCGCGGATATGGTCGGAAACGCCCCAGTCCTTGGCCGCTTTTGCCGCTGCACGCTGCTCAAGCACCATTTCCATCAATCCGTCGATGACCTTGCGCGCTCCGTCCGAACCGCCTTCGTCTTCCCTCAGGCCGAGTACGCCGAAAACGATGTTGTCGAAAAGGAAGCAGAGCGCATCGAGGTCCGCCGGGGTCAGTTTGACGCTGCCCGCCTTGGCGGAATTGATGAGGCGTACGGCCTCTGACAGCTGCGCCAGGGCGACCGGCGTATTGAGATCGTCGCAAAGGGCGTCGTAAATGCCTTCGAAAATGGCTTTGACTTCCGCGGAAGTCCCCTCCGGGCATTTGTCGGGGGCGGTGACGGAAGGCAGCTCGCCGTACACGCAGACCGGCGCCTTGCGTCCGGCCATCGCGTAGAGGTCCTTGGCCGCCTGATGCAGGCGCCTGAGCCCCTTTTCTGCCGCTTGAAGTGCATCGTTGGAGAAATCGAGCGTGCCGCGGTAGTGCGCCTGCAGGATGAAGAAGCGCACCGTCATCGGGTCATAGGCCTGGTCCAGTTTGGGATGGTCCCCGCTGAAAAGCTGGGGCAGGGTGATGAAGTTGCCCAGCGACTTGCCCATCTTCTGTCCGCCGATGGTAATCATATTGTTGTGCACCCAGTAGTGGACGCCCTGCGTTCCGCGGCTGGCCACGTTCTGGGCGATCTCGCATTCGTGGTGGGGGAACATCAGGTCCATTCCGCCGCCGTGGATGTCGAACTCCGTTCCGAGGTATTTTTCGCCCATCACGGAGCATTCCAGGTGCCAGCCGGGGAAGCCGTCGCTCCAGGGCGAAGGCCAGCGCATGATGTGCTCCGGCTCCGCCTTTTTCCACAGCGCAAAGTCGAAGGGAGCGCGCTTGTCGCTTTGCCCGTCCAGGGCGCGGGTGCCCTCGAGCGTATCGTCCAGGTTGCGGCCGGAAAGAACTCCGTAATGATGGTCGTGATTGTATTTCTGTACGTCGAAATAGATGCTGCCGTTGCTTTCGTAGGCGTATCCCGCCGCAAGGATCTTCTTGATCGATTCAATCTGCTCGATGATATGGCCGCTCGCCCGCGGTTCGATGGACGGCGGCGCGACGTTCAGGGCGCGCATCGCCTCGTGGTAGCGCAGGGTGTAGGCCTGCACCACCTCCATCGGCTCCAGTTGCTCCAGACGTGCCTTCTTTGCGATTTTATCTTCGCCTTCGTCGGCATCCTGCTCCAGATGGCCCACGTCGGTAATGTTGCGCACATAGCGCACTTTGTATCCGAGGTGCGTCAGGAACTTGAACAGCACGTCGTAGGTCACGCCCGGGCGCGCGTGGCCCAGGTGAGCGTCCCCATAGACGGTCGGACCGCAGACGTACATACCCACGCGGCCCTCATGCACCGGCTTGAATACTTCTTTGTTCCGGCTCAGTGTATTGGTCAGTCTCAGTACTCTCATAACTTTCTACTTAATCAGCGATACAGCCCCGAAAACGCCCAGGGAAGCGGCCAGCATGATAGTGCCGGCAAGCAGCACGCCGCACAGTACGGCGGTCATGCTCTTTTTGAAATCCATGTTGAGCAGGCTCGCGGCCAGCGTCCCGGTCCAGGCTCCGGTGCCCGGCAGGGGAATGCCCACGAACAGCAGCAGCGCGACATAGAGCCCGCGCCCCGCCTTCTCCTGCAGCTTCGCGCCGCCTTTCCTCCCTTTTTGCAGGCAGAAGCGGCAGAATCCGCCGATCAACTTCTTATCCTGCCCCCATTCCAGCACTCTCTGCGCGAAAAGGAAAATGAAGGGTACGGGAATCATATTGCCGATGACGGCCACCAGGCACGACGGCGCCACCGGCAGCCCGACCCCGACGGCATAGGGAACGGCGCCGCGCAATTCAATCAGCGGCACCATCGAAATCAGGAAAACGATCAGGTACTTTTTCATCGGCCTGACTGTTCGAGTAAGCTGCGGATTTCCGCCTTGGCGTCCTTCCAGCGGGGAATGTCAATTTTGGTGCCGATGACTTCCACCACCTTCGCGGCGATGATCGAGCCCACCTCGCCGCAAACCTTCAGCGGCATGCCCAGGGAATGGGCATAGAGGAAGCCTGCGGCATAGGTGTCGCCGGCGCCCGTCGCGTCGATGGGGGTTGCGGGCCAGGCGGGGATGTAATGCACTTCGTCCCCGGACTTGACATAACTGCCGTCCTTGCCCACTTTCACCACGGCGATGGTGCAGTGGCGGGCGATCTCGTCGAGCGCTTCGCGCGGGTCGGCAATCTTGGTGAAGGCCTTCGATTCGGTCTCGTTGGAGAAGACGATGTCCACATAGCGGTCGATGATGTCGTGGAGGAAAGCGTTGTTGGATTCCACGACGTTATAGGAGGCCATGTCGATTGAAATGAGGCAGCCCGCTTCGTGCGCCATCTCCACGGCGCGGCGGATCAGGGCCTGGTTCTGGACCAGATAACCCTCGATGTGGAAATAGTCGTATCCCTGGAAATACTCCGGCTTCAGGTCTTCGGGTACCAGTTCCAGCGCGGCGCCCAGATAAACTGCGAAGGTGCGTTCCGCATTCTCGCCGGTGACAAAGACCACGGACCGTCCCGAAGGGCTTTTCCCGGTCAGCAGGGTGCTTTTGACCCCGTGCTGGGCCTGGTCGCTCTTGAAAAGATGTCCCAGTTCGTCGTCCCCGATTTTCCCGATAAAGGCGGAAGGCATCCCGAAGGTGGAGGTGCAGGTAATCGTATTGGCGGCCGAGCCTCCGGCTACATAATGTACCCCGAGCGGCCTCAGGGAGTTCCAGATGCGGTCTCCCGTCTCCTTATCCACGTGCTGCATGCTCCCGAGCGGGAGGTGCAGCCGGTCCAGCAGGCTGTCGTCCGGCAGAATTGCCAGAATGTCCGTCAATGCATTGCCTATTCCCAGAATCGATTTCATAACTCGCAAATTTACAAAATATTTCTGACACTGCTCTTAAAGCGAAATACTGAGAAACTCTTGGCCGATCTCGTGGATGCAGGACTCGATTTTATGGGCTTGGGTATCTGAAATATAAGTATCCCCTAATTTATAATGTCGCATCAAGGATGGATTAATGCCGCTTCTTTTGGCAAATTTTGAGATATTCAAAAATTCGAAAAGATTGAAAAATGCGGAAATATCATATTTGAATTCAAATTCAGGGTTTTTGAGTTCCGCCGGAATATCATCGGACGATGCGTAGGATTCTACGACTTCTTGAAAAGAACGAAAAAAGTCCGCCTTGGCTTCGGAAGCAGTCTTCCCTTCCCCGATGATTGTAGATTGAATGTTGTCGGAGAAAGCTCCAAATCCATTTTTATCCTTCTCAATGATAACAAGTATTTTCCCCATAATCCGTCAATTAATTACTTTTAGCAATTTATGTAATAACCGTGGCCTGACTTCCTGACCGAGATGTCTTTCCATTTGGATTTCATAATCTTTATCCGGGTGTCTGTAAATATCATGTCTTGCCCCGGATCTGTATTTGTACCATCCTAGTTTAATGGCCAGTCTGATCAGTTCATTCCATTTCATGCAAATATAGCACAATTTTGTGATATTTATAGTTCCATAATCATTTTCCGGTCCAGAAAGCGGTAGGAAGCGGCTTCGCTCAGGTGGACGGGGAGAATGTCCGGGGCTCCGGCGAGGTCGGCGATGGTGCGGGCCAGTTTGATGATGCGGAAATAAGCCCGCAGCGAGAGCCCGGTCCCGCTCATAATGGTTTCCATCGTCGCCCGGCATTCCTTGCTGAGCGGGCAGTATTTTTCAATCAGGCGGTTGTTCATCTCGGCATTGGTGGAGATTCCTTCCTTTTCGAAGCGCAGTTGCTGGACCTTGCGGGCATGCAGCACCCGCTGTGCCACTTCGCGTCCCGGTTCTCCCTTCTGCGAGCCCATGATTTTCCCGGAAGCGACTTCGTGCATATGTATCTGCAGGTCGATGCGGTCCAGGATCGGCCCCGATAGTTTTGAAAGGTAAGCGAGCCGCTGCGACGGGGTACAGGTGCAGCGGTCCCCTTCGCCCCAATAGCCGCAGGGGCAGGGGTTAGAGGCCGCCACCAGCATAAAGGAAGCCGGGTAGCGCACTTTCGCCCGTAGTCGCGACACCGTTACATAGCGGTCCTCCATCGGTCCCCGGAGCGCTTCGATAACCCCTTTGGGCATCTGCCCGAATTCATCGAGAAAAAGCACGCCGTTGTGTGCGAGGCTGATTTCACCCGGGAAGATGTTCTCTCCGCCGCCTCCGCCGACGATGGCCGGAACGGAGGCGCTGTAGTGCGGGGCGCGGATGGGTCGCCGGCGGATCAGTCCGAGCCGCAGGTCTCCTTTCCCGGCGATGGAGTAGATTTTGCTCGTCACCAGCGCTTCTTCCCGCGTCATCGGCGGCAGAATGCCCGCGAGTGCCTTGGCCAGGGAACTTTTTCCCGAGCCCGGAGGGCCGATCAGAGCAATGTTGTGCCCCCCTGCAGCCGCGATCTCCATTCCCCGTTTCGCCCCTTCCTGTCCGATGATATCGGCGAAGTCCATGCCCTCCTCGCGCTTGGGTGCGTGCATCCGTGCCCGCCGGAGTTTGTGGTAGAGTTGCGAATTTTCCGCCAGCAGTGCGGAACAGTCCTCCTTGCCTTCGAGGATACGCAGGGCTTCGCCGAGGTTGTTTGCGCCGTAAACCGCCGTTTCTCCGAGTTCCACCGCCTCCAGCGCGGATCCGGGCGGAAGAATGACCCCGTCGAATCCTTCCTGCGCGGCCAGCATCGCAAAGGGGAGTGCACCCGGAATATCGCGCAGACTGCCGTCCAGGCCCAATTCTCCCATGACGATGAATCTTCCGCAGAGGGGCAGTTCCCGCTGTCCCGAGGCGGCGATGATGCCCGTGGCGATGGGCAGGTCGTAGCCGCTGCCGTTCTTCTGCAGATCCGCGGGGGCCAGGTTGATGACGATTTTCCTGCCCGGAATATGGAATCCGCAGGACTGGAGCGCCGTCACCGTCCTGAGCAGGCTTTCCTTGACCGCCGTGTCCGCCAGCCCCACCAAATGGATGCCGATTCCCTTGTCAATGGTAATCTCCACGGTCACCCGGACCGCATCGATTCCGATACACTTTGCTGCTGCAATATTGACCATCATGTCGAAAATGTTTAACTTTGCCCACCGTGGAGCACCAACTGTCAATTCCTTCCTTGTCCGGGATCGATGCCGCCGCGCGCGAATTCCTCGCCCGTATCGGCGATCACCGCCTCTTGGCGTTTGAAGCGCCGATGGGCGCCGGTAAAACCACCTTTATCGCTGCGCTCTGCCGGGTCCTCGGCGTCCACGCCGATGCCGTCAGTTCCCCGACCTTCGCCCTGGTGAACGAATACCGTGCAGGCGACGGCGAGCCGGTCTATCATTTCGATTTCTATCGCATCGAAAAGCCTTCCGAAGCCCTGGATATCGGCTTCTATGAATATGTGGACAGCGGCTGCCTCTGCCTGATGGAATGGCCCGGGAATATCGCCGGCCTGCTCCCTGAGGAGACGCTGATCATCCGCATTCAGGTGGACCCCGACGGTATCAGGACCCTCCGTTGGGAGGACTGAGGAACGCTTCCACCGCACAGATATAGCCGTTCAGCGTCCATTCTCCCAGTTTGCGTCCCGACCACAGATAGGATTTTCCGCCGCTGCGGGGCGTAATGCCGAGGAAAACCCTTTCTCCCAGGACGGAGGCACAGTTGCCGGAACTGAAAAAGACGCTTTCCCCGCTTTCCCACAGGACAGTCCCGCCTGCGGTGTCGGTCCTGCTCAGTCCGCCACGCAGTGTCAGGCGGTGGTCTCCATCATAGCTGACCACATATTCCGTATTTTTCCCTATCGGAAAGCAGAGCCCCTTTCCGGCGCCGAATAAATCGCCGTTCAGGGCGGACAGCAATTGGAGGGGAGTCGTCTCTCCCCGGATCAGGGCACTGCCCAGAAGGGCCGGGCCGCCCTCCCAGGCTACAATCCGGGCTTCCTGCCAGCGGAGCAGGCCATACCAGTTGAAGTCGTGCTTCTCCATCCCGTCCGTGAGCCAGGTTGCACCGTCCCGGTCACGGTAGAGCGTCCAGGTCCTGCCCTCCAGCAGCCGGGCATCCAGGAATTGCAGGCCGCTGCCTTTATAGAGCAGCATCTCGCTTCCGCCGAGGGAGAGAAAGCAGCCGGTCTGGTCGCCGACGGGAAGGCAGTAGGCAAAGCAGGCAGTTCCGCCGGTGAAGGACAGGGCTCCTCCGCTGCGGTCCGCATCCCCGAAGTCTCCCATCGGCCATCCGTTCTCCCGGCGCTGCATTACGGTGCCGTCCTTGCGCAGGGTGAAGCCGTTTCCGTCCCGGTCCCGCCAGAGACTGTAATGATGGTCCTCCGCGCACAGGTAACCGCAGAGTTTTTCCCAGCCCTCGAACTGCAGCAGGACTTCTCCGTCACGAAGCAGCAGGGTCTCCCCGTTCCGGAACCCTTCGCTGAGCAGGTGTCCGCCCGACAGATGATGCGTGTCTCCGTCCGGCTGCAGTCCGCTTGCCGCGCCCGTTTCCAGCGACAGGACCTGCTTCCCGTTCGCATAGACCCGGACCTGGCAGCCTTCCCGCAAAGCGCTGCTGTCCGAAAGCCAGTCATAGCCGGCGGGGTAGCGGATGGTGCAGACGGAGACCACCGTATCCCCACCGGGCCAGAGGGTGTTTCCCCCTGTCGGGGAGGGATGCCAGAAATGCGGCCGTCCGTTCAGCGACAGCGGCTCCGGCCTGCAGGAGAGCAGGACGGCCAGGCAGCAAAGCACAAGGATATGGCGTGATTTATGCATTCTCGTTTTTGCGCAAAGAAAAGCAGGATTCTCCGGAATCCCGGGCGTTTCCTGCGTTTAAGCGAAAGTTTTTAATGTTTCTTGTACAGATTTACGCAAATCGTGAAAATTTCAGTTATTTTTGTAGGTAGTATGCGAAAATGGTCTTTGCTTTTTCTCCTTTTTCTTCTGCTGCCTGCCCGGAGTAGTGCGGAAATCAGCCCGGCATCCCAGGGTCGTTTCCTGGATGCGGTGGCCCTTTACGGGAAAGGGGAGATGGAGGCTTCGGTCAAAGTCCTGGATTCGCTTTATCGTGCGGGGACCCGTGAAGATGCCGTCTGCTATTATCTGGGGCTGGGCGAGGCGGCGCTCGGGAACACCGCAACCGCCCGGCAGATGCTCGAAGAGGCCGTTTCCCGCGACAGCCTGAATACCTGGTATCTGGGCGCCCTGGCTTCCATATATGAGGCGGAAGAGCGCTGGATTTCGCTGGCCCTGACCTGCGAGCGGCTGATTCACTTGGATCCGGCCCATTTCGCCGAACCCTTTTTTTATACCCGGACGGGGAACGCTTTCTCCCAGGCACGCGAGTCCGCGCGCGCCATCCTTTATCTGGATAAAGCGCTGGCTATCGTGCCCGACCTTCCGATGGCCCTGTACAACCGGGCCGGACTTGCGCTCATCGAAGAGGATTATGAAGGTTTCTTTGATTTTGCCGGCCGTCTGATGCAGACGCCGGAACTGGATGGCGACTGGAAGCACAAGTACCTTTCTTCGATGATTTCCGCGATTCCGGAATCCACGCGGACGGCGTGGAAGGAGCCCCTGCTGAAGCTTTGCGCGCAAGCCTGCCAGGCGCATCCGGAGCATATCGGCCTGCACGTGTTCCGCCAGAGCGTTGCCTATGTCGTGAAGGACTATGCGAGCGTCATTGCCGAAGCGGAAGCGATCCTGTCCCTTTCCGGCGATGATGCCGATACCCGGGAGTCGATGACCCAACTCATCGGGGATGCCTATATGGAGATGGGGGACCGCAAAGCCTGCTTCGCCGCCTATGAAAAGGTCCTGAAGCAGAATCCCGACAATATCGCCACGCTGAACAATTATGCCTATGCCCTCAGCCTTGCCGGGAAGAATCTTGGCAAGGCCTTGAAAATGAGCGAGAAAGCCATAACGGCAGAGCCGGAGAACGTAACCTATCTGGATACTTATGGCTGGGTGCTGCACCGTATGGGCCGTCACGCGCAGGCCATGGAGGTCTTCAAGAAGGCGATGCTCTTTGGCGGCCGGCAGGAAAAAGTCATTCTCGCTCACTATGCGGCCGTGCTGCGTGCCCTCGGGGAAGCGGACCTGGCCGTGTATTATGAATCCCTTTCCGCCCAATGAAAGTTTCCCCGTTCTTCCTTTCGCTTTGCCTCTGCCTCTTTGCGCCGTTCCTGACGATGGCGCAGGATACTTCTGCGCAGAAGAACCAGATAGCCAAACTGCAGAAGGAGATATCGGTGATAGAAAGCCAGATCAAGGAGAATGACAAGCAGAAGGCTTCGGAACTCTCCACCCTCACCCTGGTCCAGAAGAAGGTGTCCGCACGACGGAAACTCATCGGGGAGAGCGAGCGCCAGATTGGCGGGCTGGATAAGGATATCCGTGCCAAACAGCAGGAAATCAACGCCTTGAGCGACCGTTTGGATACGATGTCGGTCTATTATGCCCGCCTGGTCAAAAGCGCCTACCGCAACCGGGACTACCGGCTCTGGTACCTGTATATCCTGACGGGCGGAAACTTGAGCCAGACGGTGCGGCGTTTCGCCTATCTGCGCAATCTTTCGGACCGGATGAACGAGCAGGCGCTGAAAATCAGTTATACGCGGCGGGAGCTGGAAGAGCAGCAGGCGCAGATCAAAGAGATGCGTGCAGAATCAGTCCAGCTGAAAAAGGAGCACGAGGCAGCCCTCGGTCAGTTGCGTGCCGAAGAAGCGCATTCCCAGCGGATTATCGACAATCTCCAGCGCGATAAGAAAAAATACCAGAAGGAACTGGCGTCGAAGCGCAAGCAGGTGGAAGCGCTGAACCGCGAAATCGCCCGCATCATCGAGCAGGCGATGGCCGGCGGCAAGAAAAAGGATAAGAAGCCGGTGGACTACAAGTTGAGCGGGGAGTTTGCGGCCAACCGCGGCATCCTGCCCTGGCCGGCGAACGGCGTGGTCGTCGAACACTTCGGCAAGCATTTCCATCCGGTGTACAAGTCCATCGAAATGCCGATGAGCAACGGTATCACCCTGTCCACTTCTCCGAACGCCCCCGTATGGAGCGTGTTCAACGGCGTGGTGAAACAGGTCATCGTGATGCCCGGCTACAAGCAGTGCGTGCTGGTGCAGCACGGAAACTACTTTACCTTCTACTGCAAACTCGGGACAGTGAACGTCAAGGCGGGCCAGAATATCAAAACCGGCGACCTTATCGGAACTGTCGATACGATCGCCGGTGAGAATCAATTGCACTTCCAGCTCTGGGAGGGGCGTACGCCGCAGAATCCCGAAGCCTGGTTGCGCGAGCGCTGATTAAAGATTCGGATTGACGCTCTTCCAGTCGGAGACGGGCGGGATGATGCCGAGGCCGATGATTTCGTCCCGCATCTTGCACAGGTGCTCATAGGACTTCTGCAGGTCAGCCATTTCCTGGGCCGTGCCCACGGGAGCGCAGTAGTGCACGCCGCGTTCGTCGATGACGCTCGGCATAGCCATCATCACATTCTTGTAACCGCACTTGTCGCAGTTGACATAGCAACCGGCAGGCCAGGTGAAGGGCGCGCCGCCCATCGCAGCCTCAATCATCTTCACGGCGTTGTAGGCAGGGCTCTGGAAGGAGCTGCGGCCGCGAAGTTTGATGATATTGGAACCGCCCTGGACGGTATTGTGCTTAATTTCTTCCCAGGCTTCATCGCTGATTTTCAGCTCGGAGAGGGGCTTCCCGTCAATCTTCGCCGCAGAGGCGAAAACGGCCATCGCTTCGCCGTGTCCGCCATAGGTGCGGGCATCGGTGACTTTGTACTGGGGAACGCCGAAATGTCCGGCGAGCGCTTCCTGGAGCCGGGTGCTGTCGAGGGCAGCGAGGGTGGTGACCTTCTCGGGGGCGAGACCGGAGTGCAGGAGCACGACGAGACCGGTGAGGTCAGCGGGGTTGAAGATGACGACGATGTGCTTGACATCGGGGCAGTAGGCCTTCACGTTCTTGCCGAATTCCTCGGCGATGAGGCAGTTGCCCTTGAGCAGATCCTCGCGGGTCATCCCTTCCTTGCGCGGCGCACCGCCGGAGGAAATGATGTACTTCGCGCCCTTGAAAGCGGTCTCGGCATCGGTGGTCCAAGTGATGTTGGCACCTTCGAATGCGCAGTGGTCCATTTCCGCCACAACCCCTTTCAGGCCGGGCTCGTACACGTCGTAAAGGCAGATGTTGGGGGTGAGCCCGAGCATCAGCGCAGACTGTGCCATATTGGAACCGATCATTCCTGCGGCACCTACGATCGTCAGTTTCTCGTTGGTTAAGTATTTCATAATCTTTTGATGGTTTTCAAAAAGCGCTGCAAATTTACAAATTTTCATTATATTTGCCACGAATTTGATAACGTTACTAAATGGAGCCTCCCAGTTCTGTCATAGTAGTTCCCGGTAAGGAGTCCGCTTCGGACGTCCCGTTATCAGCCTGCACTATATTGAGTTTTACCTTCCGGTAGTTTTCTGCCGGAGAAATCTGTTTTATGGCACTGTTTCTTAAAAAAGAATCTGAAGAAGACGGCACACGAATAGGCGTGTGGCAGGTTTCCGAGACGGAAGCCGAGTTACGCGCGATGACGAGCATCCCCTCCGACGAGATGGAGGAGATTTCCTTTATCAAAAGCGAATCCCTGCGCAAGCAGAAACTGGCGGTACGCGCCCTCCTCGACGCGATGTTCGAGGAAAAGGTGTACCTGAGCCACCACGACAACGGCAAGCCCTACATTGAGAACAGTGCGCTGAACATCAGCATCACCCATACCGATAAATACGTCGCCATCATCCTCCACGAGTCGGAGGAGGTGGGCATCGACTGCGAATCCCTCGACCGCGATTTCTCCGCAGTAGAAAAGAAAGCCCTTTCCGAGGAGGAAATCGACGACCTGGACGACGAGAAACGCAACGAGCAACTGGCCATCTACTGGTGCGCCAAGGAAGCGGTCTATAAGAAAATGTCCCAGTACAAGGTGGATTTCGCCGAGCAGATCGAGGTGGAATCCTTCCGCCTGCGCGGTGAAGGGGAGATCGAAGCCACCTTCATCCACAAAGACGGTTACGAAGAGGAACTCGAACTCGAGTACATCACCTTCGACCGTCACGTCCTCGTCTGGGTGAAATAATTACCTTTCTATCATATACTGACGCAGGAGGGCGATTTCCTCTCCGGTCAGGGGTTCCACCGATTCCGCGTGCCGCGTCATGGCCCAGGCGGTGACCTGGTCTTTGATGTTTCCTTCCGGGGCGAAGGTCCGCAGGTATCTTACCATCGGCGCAAAGAACCAGCCGCCATTCCCGTTGCGGCGCCGGATGTTGCTGACGGTGGCGCAGGTGATTTCGTAGTCTTTGGACAAATCGCTTTCCGATACGCCCAACAGGGCCTCGATCAGAAATGCCAGCGTACCGGTTCGGTCGGAGCCGCCGTGGCAGTGGATATAGACGACCTTGCCTTCTCCCAGCCAGCCGATGATGCTCCGCAGGGCGGATTGGTAGATTTCCGCGCTGGCCCCCATCTCCGCTTCCGTGGGTTTGTAATACTGATTGGTGCTGGCGACAAAATAATTCCAGGGCTGCAGGTTCACATATTCGATGGGGTCGGATTCCAGCCAGGGATTTTTCTCGCCGCTTCCGCCGGCGCTCCCCGGGGGCATGCCGCGAAGGTCCAGATCGACCGATACGCCTAAAATATTGAAGAGGATATCCTTTGCCGCTGGACGGCTCTGAATGTCGTCCAGGTTGCCTCCCCGGAAGAGTTTTCCGTAGGCGAGGTGCCCCTCGTCGGCTTCCCATCCGCCCAGGTCCCGGACATTGCCTGCGCTGGAGACCCCGTCAACCATGCGGAGCGGGCCGATGGGAGTCACACAGGCCAGTTTGAGGACGCTGTCCCCGCTGCCCATCACCTTGTAGTAATATTTCCTGCCCGGAATGAGATGGGGAACCTTCACCGGCGACGAGGTCCCGTCGACGGAAAAGGAGGGTTCGAAGAAGGGGGAGAGGGACATCCGGATTCCGGTGGCGTTCCCTCCCGTCCACGACAGGCTGACCGGTACAGGGCTGTCCCAGCGGCTCCAGGAAGTTGGAACCTGGGACTGGGTGTAATCAGGGTCTCCGGAATAGTCCACGTTCGTCAAATAGTTCCGGGCCTTCGTATTGACGATGTCGAAGGTCTCGTACGGGATGTCGAATACGCTGTCGAGCGTGGACAGGCTCCACTGGAACCTGGCCCGGTTCAGGCTGAGTTCCGTCGTTACGCTGCGGGTAAGGCCGTCTCCGAAATCGAGGACAAAGCCATCGGGCAGGCTGACCGGAAGGGTCACGAAGAAATAGTCCACGCCAGGCCGGAATCCCTCCGGACAGGAAAGCGTCACCGCCGTGGCGCCTTCCAGCACCTCCCTGACAACGGGCTGCCCGTCTTCATCCAGGGCGACTTCCACCTTGCCGGCCAGCACTTCGTCGTGTCGGCCCCTGAGGGTGATGCGCGTTATCCCGGGATAGCTGAGGGAGAAGCGGATGCCGCTGCACAGGTGATGAAAGGTCATGGAAAGCGTATCGCTGCATCCTACGGAGACGAACTGGCCGTCGGCAAAAGTGCCTTCTGCGGCTATCTGGTCTGGGGCAACAGTAGTCGTCAGGGTCTGGGAGGCGGCATCGAAACGGTTGGACTCATTATAGGGGTAAAGTCCCCAGAACAGGCCTTCGCCCGCTGCGTCCAGGAGTTCCGCAGGGACGCTTCCCTTGAACTCTGCGGCGGGGGCCGGGACGGTATTGGTGGATTTCAGCCGCCCTTCCGCTTCTCCCCGGAAGATATGGATTTCATCTCCGGGCGTCCAGTAAAAGGTGCCGGCGGCGTCGCGCGAAGTTTTCGCCGGCATTTCGCCGGCCGATGCTTTCAGGACAAGTTCCCGCAACGGAGAAGCCTGCGGAACCGGCCCCTGCGTACAGGCTGCCAGCAGGATAGGGAAGAAGAAAAGTGCGTGTCCCCTCATCTTCTTGCGCGTTAAAAGCCCGGGGTCGTTTCATCGGGAGCAGGCTCGCCATCCGTCAAACTGGCCAGGATGACCTGGCAGGCGACGATGACGACGGTTCCGCAAAGGGGAGGGAAGTAGTAGGCTTCCTTCGGCATAGGTCAGCTGTCCAGTTTCAGGACGGCCATGAAGGCGCTCTGAGGCACCTGGACGGTGCCGATCTGGCGCATGCGCTTTTTGCCTTCCTTCTGCTTCTCGAGCAGTTTCCGCTTGCGGGTCACATCGCCGCCGTAGCATTTGGCGGTCACGTCCTTGCGCACCTGCTTCACGGTCTCGCGGGCGATGATCTTCGCTCCGATGGCCGCCTGCACGGGGATGTCGAACTGGTGGCGGGGGATCAGTTCCTTGAGTTTCACGCACATCCGCCGGCCGAAGTCGTAGGCGTTGTCCTCGTGGATCAGGGTGGAAAGCGCATCGGCGGGTTCTCCGTTCAGCAGGATATCCAGTTTGACCAGTTTGGCCGGCCGGAAGCCGGTGATGTGGTAATCGAAGGAGGCATAGCCCTTGGAAATGGTCTTCAACTTGTCGTAAAAGTCGAAGACGATCTCGCTCAGGGGCATATCGTAGGTGAGTTCCACGCGGTCGGCGGTGATGTAGTGCTGGCCGATGAGGGTCCCGCGGCGGTCCAGGCACAGTTTCATGATGGGCCCGAAGAATTCCGACTTGGAGATGATCTGTGAGCGGATGTAGGGTTCCTCGATATGGTCGATCAGGGTGGGGGCGGGGAGCCCCGAGGGATTATGCACGTCCAGACATTCGCCCTGCGTGGTATAGACCTTATAGGAGACGTTCGGGACGGTGGTGATCACGTCCATGTCGAACTCGCGGAACAGGCGTTCCTGCACGATTTCGAGGTGGAGCAGTCCGAGGAAGCCGCAGCGGAAGCCGCTACCGAGCGCCAGCGACGATTCCGGTTCATATACGAATGAAGCGTCGTTGAGCTGGAACTTTTCGAGCACGGAACGCAGTTCTTCGAACTTGTCCGCCTGCACGGGGTACATACCCGCGAACACCATCGGCTTGACCTCCTCGAATCCCGCGATGGCACTGCTGCAGGGCGCTTCGGCGTGGGTGATGGTATCGCCCACCTTCACTTCGGCGGCATTCTTGATGCCGGAAATGATGTAGCCGACATCGCCGCAGCCGATCTGTGCCGTAGGCTGCAATTTCAGCTTCAGCACCCCGACTTCGTCCGCCTCGTATTCCATGCCGGTATTGAAGAACTTCACGCGATCGCCCTTGCGAATGCTTCCATTGGCGATTTTAAAGTAGGCGATGACCCCGCGGAAAGGATTGAATACGGAATCGAAGACCAGGGCCTGCAGGGGAGCGTCGGGATCTCCGGAAGGGGCCGGAATCTTTTCGACGATGGCATCGAGGATGGGGGCTACCCCTTCGCCCGTGCGGGCCGATACCTTGAACACATCCTCCGGCGCGCAGCCGATCAGGTCGCAGATTTCGTCCGTCACCACATCCACCTGTGCCGACTCCATGTCGATCTTATTGAGGATGGGGATGATTTCGAGGTCGTGGTCGATGGCCATATAGAGGTTGGAGATGGTCTGTGCCTGAACGCCCTGGGTGGCGTCCACGACAAGCAGCGCCCCCTCGCAGGAAGCGATGGAGCGGGAGACCTCGTAGGAAAAATCTACGTGACCCGGCGTGTCGATGAGATTCAGCCGGTAGGTTTCCCCCTTGTAGGGATACTCCATCTGGATGGCGTGGCTCTTGATGGTGATGCCTTTTTCCCGTTCGAGGTCCATGTCGTCCAGCACCTGCGCCTCCATGTCCCGCTCGGAGAGGGTGCGCGTCAGTTCCAGCAGGCGGTCTGCCAGCGTACTCTTCCCGTGGTCGATATGGGCGATGATGCAAAAATTGCGGATGTGTTTCATGCCGGCACAAAGATAATCAAAATAATTCGTCCAGCAGCAGTTCGAAGAGCCGGGGTTTGGCGTAGTTGTCCAGTTCGCTTTCCGGAATCCAGCGGAATCCTTCGGACAGCGGCGGTCGCTTCCCGGTAACAAAAAGATAGAAATCGGCGTGCAGGATGCGGTGGGTCAGGACGTGTTTCACGCCCAGACGAAGCGGCGTCAGCGTGCCTTCCGAGGTCCAGGCGGGCCATTCCGGGGCAGTTCCGTCGTGTTCGAGCAGCAGCGGTTCCCAAAGCCCCTGCCAGATATCGCCGGACGGCCGTTTCCGGATGGCGGTTTCCCCGCCGCAACGCAGGTAGATATAGGTAAAGTAGCGCTCTGTGACCGCAGGTCCGGCTTTCTTGACGGGCAGTCTTTCCACCCGGCCGCTCTCCAGGGCCCGGCAGCTCGCACTGAGCGGGCAGGTCAGGCAGGCGGGGGAGCGGGGCGTGCACTGCAGGGCGCCGAAGTCCATCATCCCCTGATTGAAATCTCCGGCACGGTCCGGCGGCAGCAGCGATTGGGCGAGGGCGCCGAACTGCTTTGCGGCCGCTGTCGTCCCTATCGGCGTATCGATGCCGAAATGGCGGCTCAGCACGCGGTAGACGTTGCCGTCCACGACCGCTGCTCTCAGCCCGAAGGCGATGGAGCCGATGGCGGCTGCGGTATAGTCGCCGATGCCTTTTAGCGCGCGGATGCCTTCGAGCGTATCGGGGAAAGTCCCCAGGGCGGCAATCTGCCGGGCGGCTGCATGCAGGTTGCGGGCGCGGCTGTAATAGCCCAGACCCTCCCAGAGCCGCAGCACTTCATCCTCGGAGGCGGCGGCAAGGGACTGAACGTCGGGGAAGCGTTCCATAAAACGCTCCCAATAAGCCGTTCCCTGCGCGATACGGGTCTGCTGCAAGATGATCTCGCTGAGCCAGACGGCATAGGGGTCCCGGGTCCGCCGCCAGGGCAGATCCCGTCCGTACGCTTCGTACCATTTCAGAATGGTCTCGGTAAATGTCATTATTCCGTCTTCTTGCCTATGCAAAAATAGAAAAATTTCCTATCTTCGCAGTATGGACAACACAGACATTTTGAACACGCAAAAACTCAGCGACATCGCCTCGCAAGTGCGCAGGGATATCGTAAGAATGGTATCGGCGGCAGGCTCCGGGCATCCGGGCGGATCGCTCAGCAGCACCGACATTCTCACGGCCCTCTACTTCCAGGTGATGAAGCATGATCCTGCTTCCTGGACGCGCAGTGCGGAGGGGCAGGACGCTTTCTTCCTTTCCGCCGGCCACCTTGCGCCGGTGTATTATGCGGTTCTCTCCCGCGCCGGCTATTTCCCCGCCTCGGAACTGGCGACGTTGCGGCGCTTCGGCAGCCGCCTGCAGGGGCATCCCTCCACGGTGGACGGGCTCCCCGGCGTGTTGCGTCCTTCCGGTTCGCTCGGGCAGGGGCTCGCTGCGGCAGCCGGGATGGCGCTCGGGAAAAAGATGTCCGGCGATGTCCATACCGTCTATGCGCTCTGCGGCGACGGTGAAAGCGAGGAAGGGGAGATCTGGGAGACGGCGATGTTCGCCGCCCACCACGGTCTGGACAACCTCGTCGCGATGACGGACTGCAACCATCAGCAGATCGACGGCAGCGTGGAGGATGTCGCGGGTCTGGATGCCCTTTCGGATAAGTGGCTTGCCTTCGGCTGGGATGTCATCTGTGCCGACGGTCACGACTTCTCCTCGATCCTCGATGCCTTCCAACTTGCGCAGCGCCGGGACGGCAAACCGAAGATGATCCTTTTCGAGACCGTGATGGGCAAAGGCGTGGATTTCATGGAAGGGACGCACGAATGGCACGGCAAGGCACCGAATGCGGAACTTGCGGAGCGCGCACTGGCACAGTTGAAAGAAAGCTTGGGAGACTATTAGTATGAAAACATACATCGATACTGGAAAGAAGGATACGCGCAGCGGCTTCGGTGCCGGTCTGCTGGAAGCGGGCCGCCGCGATCCGCGGGTCGTCGCCCTGGCGGCGGACCTCAAGGGCTCGCTCAAAATGAATGCTTTCGCCGCGGAATTTCCCGAGCGCTTCGTGGAGTGCGGCATCGCGGAAGCCAATATGGTGGGCGTGGCCGCAGGACTCGCCCTGACGGGGAAAATTCCCTTCTGCGGTTCCTTCGCCGAATTCATTACCGGTCGCGTCTATGACCAGATCCGGCAGGAGGTGGCTTACAGCGGCACCAATGTGAAACTGGCTTCCTCGCATGCCGGGATTACCCTGGGCGAGGACGGTGCCACGCACCAGACGATGGAAGACCTGGCGCTGATGCGCGCGCTTCCGGGAATGACGGTGCTCGTGCCCTGCGATTACAACCAGACCGTGCAGGCGACGCTCGCCGCCGCGGCTTTCGAGGGTCCGGTCTATCTGCGCTTCGGCCGTCCGGCGGTGCCGAATTTCACGGATCCGTCAGAGCCCTTTGAGATAGGCAAAACCTATGTGCTGAACGAAGGCACGGACGTGACCCTGATTGCCTGCGGGCATACCGTCTGGGAAGCCCTGGAAGCTGCGAAACTGCTGGAAGCGAAAGGCGTCAGCGCCGAAGTGCTCAATGTCGCGACCGTCAAGCCGCTGGATATAAAGACCATCGCCGCTTCTGCCGCAAAGACCCGGAAGCTGGTGGTGGCGGAGGAGCATAATGCCGCAGGAGGCCTCGGGGAGGCAGTTGCGGCCGGGCTTGCCTGTATGGAAGTTTTCGCCAAGATGCGCTTTATCAACGGCGGTGACCGTTTCGGCCGCTCAGGCTCTCCCGCCGAATTGATGAATGCCTACGGCCTGACTGCGGAGAATATCGCCGCGGCAGCACTGTCTCTTTAGCGGACAGTGCCGTCCACGAGGGTGATGCTGCGGTCGCAGAGGGCCGCCAGCGCCGGATCGTGCGTGACGATGACGAAAGTCTGTCCGGTGCGTTCCCTCAGTTCAAAAATCAGCCGGTGAATTTCCTCTTTGGTGACGGAATCCAGATTTCCCGTCGGTTCGTCGGCAAATACCACCTCCGGTGCATTGACGATGGCGCGGGCGATGGCGACCCGCTGGCTCTCGCCGCCGGAAAGTTCGGCGGGTTTGTGGCTCCGGCGCCCTTCCAGCCCTACGGCGGCAAGGAGTTCCCGGGCGCGGGCTTTGGCCTTTGAGGCGTTTTCTCCCGCAATCAGCGCAGGAATCATGACATTCTCCTCGGCGGTGAATTCCGGCAGCAGGTGATGCGCCTGGAAGACGAAGCCGATGCGCTTGCCGCGGAAGGCCGCCTTTTCCTTTTCCGGCATCGTCAGGACGTCTTTGCCTCCGATGCGCAAGGTCCCCGAATCGGGAGAGGAAAGGGTGCCCAGAATTTCCAGGAGGGTGGTCTTCCCCGCTCCGGAAGCGCCGGTAATGGCGACGATTTCACCGGGCTCTACGCTCAGCGACACGCCGCCCAGCACTTCAAGGGGGCCGAAGGATTTGCGGAGGTTCTCCGCTTGGATAATGGACATATCGTCGGGGTGATGTGACTCGAACACACGACCCTCTGCTCCCAAAGCAGATGCGCTAGCCAACTGCGCCACACCCCGCTTGGGCGCAAAGATAGTAATACTTTCCCAATTATTGCCGCTCCTCAGGCCTCGGACAGCTTTTCAAGTTCCCTGTCCTGCCGCTGCCGTATGTTTTCGAGCAGTCGGATGCGTTCGCGCTGTTCCTCGATGATGCGTTCCTGTAACTGGATGGTATTCCGGCTGCTTTCCAGCCGGTTCTCGTACTCGTTGATCAACTGCTGCCGCTCCGCCTTCCGGTCTTCCAGGAAGCTGTCTCCTTCCGGCAGGGGCGCATAGCCGAGCAGCAGTTCTTCCACGGAGATGCCGTAAATCCGGGCCAGGGCCGGGATTTGTTTGTTGAGGATCCGCGTCCTCCCTTTTTCGAGTTTGATGAAACTGGCTCTGTTGATTCCAAGCCGCACGGATACTTCTGATTGGGAAAGCCCGCAGGATTCCCTCGCCTTACACAGATTTTCCTTTATGGAAAAGTCGTCCATCGTTTTTTTTCTTTCAAAATTACCCAGAGGGGAGAAAGAAAGATGTAGCCTAAAAAGCGACAATGACGCTAAAAAACATACAAAATGTATATAAAACGTTAAAACTTTGGGGTTAACTGTTGCTTTTTTGCCGACAAGGCGGCAGTTTTGCGAAAAAAACGAAGCGATGTTATACAGGAAAAGCGAAAGGTTTCTGGCGCATCTGGCCGCCTGCTCCGAAGAAGAGTTGAGAAGCATGGATTACTGTCTGATATGTAAGCAGTTACGGATTGCTCCTGCAGACCTGGATGAAATTTTGGAAGAAGAACTCGGAATGACGGGGAAAGAACTGTTGCGATTGCCGTCAAATTTTTATAAATTTGCAGACTACCTCAAGGAAATACAACTAAAAACTACAATAAAATGAAAGATTATTCCAACAAAGACATCCGCAATGTGGTCCTCCTCGGAGCAACCAAGTCCGGCAAGACCACCCTGGCGGAAACGATGCTTTTCGAAGGAAAGGTCATCGACAGGCGCGGCTCCGTGGAGGACAAGAACACGGTATCTGACAACGACGAACTGGAGAAAATCAACCAGCGTTCCATCTATGCCACCCCGCTGTATGCGGAGTTCATGGGCAAGAAGATCAATTTCATCGACGCTCCCGGTGCCGATGATTTCATCGGTGGTGCCTATTCCGCCTTCCGCGTCTGCGAGAGCGGTATTCTGGTCATCAACGCCCAGCAGGGCGTGGAGGTCGGCACGCAGATCATCATGCGTCACGCCGGCGAGCACAAGCTCCCCATCGTGATCGCCGTCAACCAGCTCGAGACCGACAAGGCGGACTGGGATATGGTGCAGAACTCCCTGAACGAGGCCTTCGGCGGCAAACTGGCCTACCTCCAGTTCCCCGTCGCCACCGGCGCCGGCTTTGACGGCTTCGTGGATGTCCTGATGAACAAGTATTATCACTTCAAGGATGCCAACGGCACCCGTGAGGACCTCGAGATTCCCGCCAACCTCGCCGACAAGGCCGAGGAGGCACGCAATACCCTCATCGAGAAGGTCGCCGAATTCGACGACAGCCTGATGGAGAAGTTCTTCGAGGAAGGCACGCTTTCCGAGGAAGAGATCCGCAAGGGTCTTGCCGCCGGTATCGACAGCGGTGAACTGTATCCCGTCTTCTGCGTTTCCGCAAAGAAGGACATCGGCGTGAAGCGCCTGATGGAATTTGTCGGCGATGCCGCTCCCGCACCCGTGGAGTGCAAGGAAGACGGCCCCGCCTCCCTCTTCATCTACAAGAACGATGTGGAGCAGCATCTGGGTGAGGTTTCCTTCTTCAAGGTGATGAGCGGAAGCATTACCTCCGGTCTCGACCTCGAAGACCCTGTGAGCGGCAATAAGGAGCGTCTCTCCGCCATCTATGTGGTGGCCGGCCAGAAGAAAGAGCCCGTGAACGTGCTGCACGCCGGAGATTTCGGCTGCGCCGTGAAGCTCAAGAACAGCAAGTCCAGCACCACCCTTTCCCTCCCCGGAACGGGCATCAGCTACGACCGCATCTCCTATCCTGCTCCCAAGTACCGCTGCGCCATCAAGGCAAAGGTCCAGCAGGACGAGCAGAAACTCGGCGACGCACTCAAGAAAATCGCTTCCGTGGATCCCACCGTCATCGTGGAATACTCCAAGGAACTGCGCCAGACCATTCTGAGCGGCAATGGCGAGCAGCACATCAACATCGTGAAGTGGCTCATCAACAATGAGTACAAACTCGATGTGGAACTCTTCGCCCCGAAGGTGCCTTACCGTGAGACCATCACCAAGGTGGCTACCGCCCAGTACCGTCACAAGAAGCAGTCGGGCGGCGCCGGCCAGTTCGGCGAGGTCCATCTGCTCGTCTGCCCTGCCGAGGGAGAACTGAACACCAGGTTCAAGATCGACGGCAAGGACACCCAGCTCAACATCAAGACCCAGGACATCACCGAACTCGAATGGGGCGGTAAACTGGAATTCTATAACTGCGTCGTCGGTGGTGCCATCGACCTCGGCTTCATGCCGGCTATCCTCAAGGGTATCAAGGAAAAGATGACCGAAGGCCCGCTCACCGGATCTTACGCCCGCGACATCCGCGTCTTCGTCTATGACGGTAAGATGCACCCCGTGGACTCCAAGGAAATCGCCTTCATCATCGCCGGCCGCAACGCCTTCAAGGAGGCTTTCCGCAATGCCGGTCCGAAGATTCTGGAGCCTATCTACAATGTCGAGGTGATGACCCCGTCCGAGTATCAGGGCGCCTGTATGTCCGACCTCCAGAACCGCCGCGGTATCCTCGGCGACATGGGTGCGGACAAGGGCTTCGCCATCCTCAAGGCCCGCGTTCCCCTCGCGGAACTCTACCGCTATTCCACGACGCTGAGCTCGCTGACCGCCGGTTCCGCCACCTTCACGATGGAGTTTGCGGACTATCAGCCCGTTCCCGGCGATGTGCAGACCAAACTGCTTGCCGAGTACGCTGCCCAGGAACAGGAAGAGGACTAGTCTTATGTACAGGACCCATACTTGCGGTGAACTCCGGCTCTCTGACAGGGGTAAGAGCGTAACGCTCGCCGGCTGGGTGCAGAAAGTGCGCAGCCTCGGTGGAATGTCGTTCTTTGATTTGAGGGACCGCTACGGTATTACGCAGCTGGTGGTGGACGCGGATGCGCCCGCCGCCCTGCGTGAAGCCGCGGCTCAGTTGGGACGCGAGTACGTGGTCCAGGTGAAGGGCAGCGTGCTCGAGCGTCAGAGCAAGAATCCCAAGATGCCTACGGGCGAGATTGAGATCAAGGTGGAAAGCCTGAACGTGCTGAACAAGGCGCAGACGCCCCCCTTCACCATCGAAGAGGTCTCGGATGGCGGCGAGGACATCCGTGCCCGCTACCGTTACCTGGACCTCCGCCGCCCGCCCCTGCAGCGTGCCCTGGCCCTGCGCCACCGGCTCGCCCAGGAGATCCGTTCCTATTTGGACGAGGAAGGGTTTATGGAAATCGAGACCCCTTACCTCATCAAGTCCACCCCGGAAGGGGCACGGGATTTCGTCGTGCCTTCCCGGATGAACCCGGGCTGCTTCTACGCCCTTCCCCAGAGCCCGCAGACCTTCAAGCAATTGCTGATGGTATCGGGTTATGACCGCTATTTCCAGATTGTGCGCTGTTTCCGCGACGAAGACCTTCGTGCCGACCGTCAGCCGGAATTCACGCAGATCGACTGCGAAATGTCCTTCGTGGAGCAGGAAGACGTGCTCGACACCTTCGAGCGGATGATGCGCCGGATGTTCAAGAATGCGCTCGGCGTCGATATCCCTTCGCCGCTGCCCCGCCTGAGCTGGTATGATGCGATGGACCGCTACGGTTCCGACAAGCCGGACATCCGCTTCGGCATGGAGCTGAAGGAGATCACCTCCCTTGCGCACGGTCATGGTTTCGGCGTGTTCGATGCCTGTGACTATGTCGGCGCCATCGCCGTACCGGGCTGCACCGGCTATACCCGCAAGCAGACCGATGAACTCACGGAGTGGGTGAAGCGTCCGCAGGTCGGTGCCGGCGGTATGGTCTGGATCAAATGGCAGGAGGACGGCAGTTTCAAGAGCAGTGTGGACAAGTTCTTTGCGCCCGAAGACCTGCAGGCCATCGCCGGACAGTGCGGCGCCGCGGCGGGCGACCTGATCCTCGTCCTTTGCGGGGAGAAGCGCAAGACGCAGAACAGGCTCGGCGTGCTCCGTATCGAGATGGGCAACCGTCTGGGCCTGCGCAAGCCCTTCGATTTTGCTCCGCTCTGGGTGGTGGACTTCCCGCTGCTGGAATGGAGCGAGGAGGACGGCCGCTTCTATGCGATGCACCATCCCTTCACCGCGCCCAAGCCGGAGCACGAGAAGTGGTTCTATTCCGACAAGAAAGAAGACCTGGAGCGGGTATGCGCCAACGCCTATGACTTTGTCCTGAACGGGACGGAACTCGGCGGCGGCTCCATCCGTATCCACAACGCCGATATGCAGGAAAGGATGTTCGAGGTGCTGGGCATCTCGAAAGAGGAGGCGGACTACAAGTTCGGCTTCATCATCAATGCCTTCAAGTTCGGTGCCCCTCCCCACGGAGGCCTTGCCTTCGGATTCGACCGTGTATGCGCCCTCTTCGGCGGACAGGAAACCATCCGCGACTATATCGCCTTCCCGAAGAACAATCAGGGCAGGGATGTGATGATCGATTCCCCGTCGCAGATTGACGAGGCGCAGATGAAAGAATTGTTCCTTTCTTCTACGCTTTAGCCGTGATTCAGAAGCACACGGATTACGACCTTGCGCCCCGGAACACCTTCCGGATGAAGGCGAAATGTGCCTTGTACATCGAATATGACAGCGTCTCCGACCTGGAGACGCTGGATTTTGACAGCCTTCCGCGTCCGCTGCTTTCCATCGGCGAGGGCAGCAATCTGCTCTTTACCCGCGATTTCCCCGGAACGGTGCTCTGCTCCCGCGTTTCCTATGTGAAGTTCTTCGACCTGGGGCTCGACGAAGTCCCGGTGGCGGCGGGTGCCGGCGTGAAGTTCGATGAACTCTGCGCCCGGATGTGCGCCGAGGGCCTCTGGGGGCTCGAGAACCTGTCCCTCATTCCCGGGACGGCCGGAGCCGCGGCGGTGCAGAACATCGGCGCGTACGGCGTTGAATTCAAGGACATTGCCTCCGGAGTGAGTTGCTATGATATCCAGGAGCGCCGCAAATGCAGTTTCAAGGTGGACGAATGTGCCTACGGCTACAGGGATTCCTTCTTCAAGCGGCCGGAAAACAAGCAGCGCTATATCATTACCGGGGTCTTGCTGCGGCTTTCCCGCAAGCCCGTTCCCCGGCTGGATTACGGGGCGCTCCGCTCGTTCTTCCCGGACGGAGCCCCGTCCTCGCCCCAGGCGGTACGCGACGCCGTCGTCAAGACCCGCCGGGAGAAACTTCCCGATCCGATGGAAATCGGCAGCGCGGGCAGTTTCTTCAAGAATCCCGTCGTCTCCCGGGAACATTACGAGAGCATTGTGCGTGCGGAGGGGGATGCCAAGATCCCGCACTATGACCTGCCCGACGGCAGCGTGAAGATTCCCGCCGCGTGGATGATCGACCGTCTGGGCTTCAAGGGCAAGCGCCGGGGCGGAGCCGCCGTACACGAAAAGCAGCCGCTGGTGATTATCAATGCCAGCGGAGAGGCTTCGGCGGAGGATATCCTGGCCCTTGAGGGCGAAATTTGTGATGCGGTGGAGCAGCATTTCGGTGTCCGCCTGCATCCCGAAGTGGAACACTTATAATAAGCGATAACCATGTCCAGTTTTATCATCGAAGGAGGCCGCAGCCTGAGCGGCAGCATCATTCCCCAGGGCGCCAAGAACGAGGCGCTGCAAGTCCTCAGCGCCGTCCTTTTGACGGATGCGCAGGTGGAAATGGAGAATGTCCCGGAAATTCTCGACGTGAAGAACCTCATCGCCCTGCTCGAAGGTATGGGCGTACGGGTGGAACGCAAGGCGCGGGGAAGTTACATCTTCTGCGCGGACAAGATTTCCCGGGAGTATGTGGCGAGCGAGGAGTTCGTGCGCAGGTGCGCGGCGCTTCGCGGCTCCGTGATGATTACCGGTCCGCTGCTGACCCGCTTCGGCGAGGCTTTCTTCCCCAAGCCCGGCGGAGACAAGATCGGCCGCCGCAGGGTGGATACGCATATCGAAGGCTTCGTGAACCTGGGAGCGAGTTATACCTACGACCATCACCTGAAGGCCTATCACCTGCTGGCTCCGGAGGAGAGCCTGCGCGGCAACTATATGCTGCTTGACGAGGCTTCCGTCACCGGTACGGCGAACATCGTGATGGCTGCCGTCCTGGCCGAGGGGACGACCACTATCTACAACGCCGCCTGCGAGCCCTATCTCCAGCAACTCTGCAAGATGCTGGTGCGGATGGGCGCCAAAATCGAGGGTATCGGTTCCAACTTGCTGACCATTACCGGTGTGAAATCCCTGCACGGTACATCCCACAGGATCCTGCCCGATATGATCGAGGTCGGCTCCTTTATCGGAATGGCTGCCATTACCCGGAGCGAACTCACCATCAAGGATGTGTCTTATCGCGACCTGGGCATCATTCCGGAGAGTTTCAAGCGTCTGGGCGTGAAACTCGAGCAGCGCGGGGACGATATTTTCGTGCCGGCGCAGGAGAGTTATGAAATCGAATCCTTCATCGACGGTTCCATCATGACCATTGCCGATGCGCCCTGGCCCGGCCTGACGCCTGACCTGCTCAGCGTTATGCTGGTGGTGGCGACGCAGTGCAAGGGCAGCGTGCTGATTCATCAGAAAATGTTCGAGAGCCGTCTCTTCTTTGTGGATAAACTCATCGATATGGGGGCGCAGATTATCCTCTGCGACCCGCACCGCGCCGTGGTCATCGGCCACGACCACCGCTTCTCGCTGAAGGCCGGAAAGATGAGTTCCCCCGACATCCGCGCCGGTATCGCGCTGCTGCTCGCGGCGATGTCCGCCAAGGGCACCTCCGAAATCGACAATATCGAGCAGATTGACCGCGGTTACGAAGACATCGAAAACCGCCTCAACGCCCTCGGCGCCTCCATCACCCGCCGGGATTAAGTTTTCCCAGCCGTTTCCGAATTTATTTGAGCCGCTGCAGGGCGGCTTTGATCGTTTCGACGGTGGTCTCGGTGGCGGGGCTGAGCGGCAGGCGGACCTCACGGCGCATCAGGCCGAGGACTTCCATCGCCGCTTTGATGGGGATGGGATTGCTTTCCACGAAGCAGGCGCGGAAGAGCGGGGAGAGAAGGTGGTGCAGTTCGCGCGCTTTCAGGAAATCACCGTCCATCAGGGCCTTGCACAGGGTTGCCACTTCCTTCGGGGCGGCATTGGAGGCGACGCTAACGACACCCTGACCGCCCGCGGCCATGATGGGGAAGGTCAGGTCGTCGTCACCGCTCAGGACGGCAAAGCCTGCGGGAGCGTTGCGGATGATCTCGCTGGCCTGGGTGAAGCGCCCGGAGGCTTCCTTGATGCCGATGATCTTCGGGCAGCTGGCGGCGAGCCGCACGCAGGTGGCCGCTTCCATGTTGGCGCCCGTCCGTCCGGGGACGTTATAGATGACTATGGGCTTTTCGGAGGCTTCCGCCACGGCCTTGAAATAGTTGAACATCCCTTCCTGGGTAGGCTTGTTGTAGAAGGGGACCACGACCAGCCAGACGTCTGCCCCGTGACCGGAAAGCAGGGCCATGTTGTCCAGCGTGGCCTGCAGGGAATTGCTCCCGCAGCCGGCGAGCAGCGGCAGGCCGTGGGCGTGTTCCCGGGTGAGTTCCAGCAGTTTTATCTTTTCTTCCGCGCTCAGCGCAGGGGTTTCACCGGTGGTGGCCACGGGGACCAGAAAATCCACCCCGGCCTTCGCCTGTCTTTCGATAAGTGCGGCATAAGCCTCGTAATCCACCGCTCCGTCCCGGAACGGGGTGACCAGCGCGGTCCCGCAACCTTTCAGAATGTATTTCATAAGATCAGGTCTTTGAATTCATGTACGCCGCTCAGGCCTTCGGTCATCAGGGCCGCCTGGACGGCTCCCTCGGCGAATCCCTTGCGGGAGAACGCTTCGTGGCGGATGCTGATTTTATCGCAGTTTCCGGAGAAAATCAATTCGTGGATGCCGGGCACTTCGCCGATGCGGATACTCTCGATCGGGGTTTTCTCCCCGGTCTGGGCGTCTACGATCTTGGCGATGGAAGCCGCGGTGCCGGACGGGGCGTCGAGTTTGTGGATATGGTGGGTTTCGATGATGGACGCCTGATAGCCGGCGTTCTTGAGTTTCTTGGCTGCCAGGGCTGCCAGGGCGAAAGTTACATTGACGCCGATGCTGAAGTTCGAGGCGTAAACCATCGGCGTACCGCATTTTTCAAAGCAGGCGATGACTTCCGGGGCGATGTCGTTCCAGCCCGTGGTTCCTACGACCACCGCCTTGAAATGCTCAGCAAGGAAACGGTAGTTTTTCCGGAAGGAGTCCGGAAAGGTAAAATCGATGCAGACGCTCTGAGCGGCGATAGCCGGGTCGAAAGAAGCGATGTCTTCGGAAGTTCCCGCGCAGGGAATGCCTTTTTCACGGAGCACTTCTTCCACCATGTGCCCCATTTTGCCGTATCCGCTGATGACTACTTGCATAGGTCGCTGAATTAATCTCGCAAAGGTAATAAAAAAACGATACGCTTTATCGGTATTTTTCAAATTCGGGAAGACCGAGGCGCGCGATGAAATCGCTCAGTTCGGCTTCCTTGCGGGGGCAGATCATCAGGACGTCTCCGGAATCGACGATGACGAAGTCGTCCAGCCCGTGAACGGCAATCAGCTTATCCTTTTCCGAACTGATGACGATGTTGCGGCGGCTCCCTTCGACGATGGTCTTCCCGTGGGTGTAAAGCGCATTCTCCCGGCGGTCCCGCGAGGGGAGGAAGCGATAGAGGGTCTCCCAGTCTTCGATGGCCGTCCAGCCGAAGGCGGCGGGCAGTACCCAGGCGTTGTTGGTATGGTCCAGCAGCGCGTCCGAAAGGGAGATGCGCGGACAGCCCGCATAGGTAGTTTCCAGGTCCCAGCCTTTCCAGAAATCGCTCACCTCCGTGGCGTATTTCTCCATCTCGGACTTGACGACGGATGCCTTCGCGACCATCATGCCGGTGTCCAGCAGGAACTCTCCGCTGTCCACGAAGCGCTGGGCGAGATGAAGGGGAGGCGCTTCGGTGAAGGTCTTGACCTTGACGGGCTTCCCCTTGGGGGTGGAGGCTACCTGGATATAGCCGCAGGAAATGACCGGGCGCTCGGGGATGGCGCCGATGCAGATGAGCGCCCTGCCGGTGGCGGCAAAGTCGAGCGCCTGGCGCACGTAACTCCGGAAAGCGGCTTCATCGCTGAGGGTGAGGTCGGCCGGAACGGTGATGAAGACGGCTTCGGGGTCGCGGGAAAGCAGGGTGAAGGTCGCATAGGCGACCGCCGGAGCGGTATCCCGGCTGTAGGGTTCGAGCAGCAGGTTGGCGATCTTGAGGTCCGGCAACTGCTGCTGGACGGTCTGCGCGTAGCGGTGATGGCTGACAACCAGGATATTCTCTACGGGAAAGAGGTTCCGCATCCGGTCAAAGGTGATGCGCAGGAAGGATTTTCCCTTGGTCGTGAGATCCAGGAACTGCTTGGGCTGATCGGCGCGGCTGACGGGCCAGAACCTCGTGCCGGCTCCTCCGGCCATGATGACGCAATATTCAGACATAGATCGGGATAAAGGCTTGGGGAAAATAATCGATTTGGCGGTCCTGTCCGTCGAAAACGACGCTTACGACGTCGAAAAAGACCTCCATGTCCGGGCGGTGCAGGGTCTTCTCGTCCGAAAGGTAGGCGCGGGCGGCGCCGACCATCCGCTGCCGTTTGCTGCGGCGGACGCTTTCTTCGGGCTCGGCACTGAGCGGGGCGACGCGGGTCTTGACCTCGACGAAGTGCAGGCCGTCGCCGCTCAGGGAGACGATATCCAGTTCCAGGTGACCGGAGCGCCAGTTGCGCTCGAGAATCCGGTGCCCCCTTGCCTCCAGATAGCGGCAGGCGGCCTCTTCACCGCGTATCCCTATGGCTTTCCTGTCGTTCTCCATCCTCATTCCAGGCTTATGACGGTGACGCCGCTGCCCCCGCGGCGGATATCTTCATCTGCGACGGAAACGATACCCGGAACCGTCCGCAGGTATTTCTGCAGTTCATCGCGCAGTACGCCCGTCCCCTTGCCGTGGATGATGCGTACGCTGCCCATACCGAGCATGATGGCATCGTCGATGAAGTGCATCGTAAGGTCCAGGGCATTCTGCAGCCGCTCCCCGCGCACGTCGAGTTCCGGCTTGAAGTTCAGCCGGCGGCTGGCGATGGCGTCGTCGTTGCGCTGATAGACGGGAGTGAAACTCTTCCGGGCGATTTCCCGGAATTCCCCGGCGGAGATGCGCTCCAGCTTGTCGGGGGAGAGGGTGCTGCTGATGTTGCCGACGATGAGGGTGACGGACTTGCTCGCGACCCTGGATACCTCGCCCACCAGCCCGCTTTCCTTGATGCGGACCTTCTCGCCGACCTTGAGCGGCTCCTTGCGTGCGTTCTCGCTTCCGCCGCTCCGTTTGGCGCGCTTGTCCATCTGCGCCATTTTCTCCTTGCGTTCGCGCAGGGCCCCCAGGAAGTCCTGGAGTTCGGCGCGGGCCTCTTTGGTCTTCTCCTTTTCCGCGCCCGCTTCGCGGATGTCGCGGATGGTCTTCTCCACCTGCTTCCCGGCGCCCTTGACGATGCTTTCCGCTTCGCCCATCGCTTCTTCGAGGATCGACTGGCGCTGGTCGCGGATGGCGTCCAGTTCGCTCTGGTATTGCTGGGTCAGCGCTTCGAGTTCCTTGTCGGTATGTTTGATCTTCTGCAGTTTCTCATCGAGCAGGCGGCGGTTCTTTGCGATTTTCCGCAGGTTCCGCTCCATTCCCACGAAGCCTTCGCCGGCCCGCTGCTCGGCATCTTTGACGATTACCTCCGGGAGCTGCATCTTCCGGGCGAGTTCGAAGGCGAAGGAATTGCCCGGCATCCCGGTTTCGAGCCGGAACAGCGGTTCGATGCGCGCCGTATCGAAGAGCATCGCTCCGTTCACTACCGCATTGTCGGGTGCGGAGGCGAAGAGTTTCAGGTTGGTATAATGCGTCGTGATGACGCCGTAGACGCCGCGACGGTCCAGTTCCGCCAGGATCGCCTCGGCAATCGCGCCGCCGGCGGCAGGTTCCGTCCCGGCACCGAATTCGTCGATGAGGACCAGGGTTCCCGGGCCGGCATCCCGCAGCATTTCGCGCATATCGGCCAGGAAGGAACTGTAGGTGCTGAGGTCATTCTCCAGCGACTGGTCGTCGCCGATGCTGACGCAGATCTGCTTGAACACGGGCAGTTCCGAACTTTCGGAGGTAGGGATGAGCATTCCCCACTGGAACATGTATTGCAGCAGGCCGACGGTTTTGAGGCAGACCGATTTCCCGCCGGCATTGGGCCCGGAGATGAGCAGGATGCGGCCCTTGGGGTCCAGGTGGACGCTGATGGGCACGATGCTGCGTTTTTCCCGGGCGAGGGCTTTTTCCAGCAGGGGGTGACGGGCCTTGCGCAATTCCAGGCGGCCGTCCTCCGAGAGGGCCGGCATACCCGCGACGAAGTCGAGCGCGGTCTGCGCCTTGGCTACCAGGAAGTCCGTTTCGCCGACGAAGACGGCACTCTTTTCCAGTTCTTTCGCGTAGGGACGGACAAAATCGCTGAACGCGCGCAGGATGGCGGAAATCTCGCGGGTTTCCTCATAGCGCAGTTCCCGGATCTCGTTTTCGAGTTCCATCACTTCCGCCGGCTGGATGAAACTGGTCTTGCCGGAGGCGGATTCGCCGAAGATGAAGCCGGGCAGTTTGCGCTTCAGGGCCGTGTTGACGGGGATGAGAAGGCGGCCGTCGCGCATCGTCACGCCGGCGTCGGGCTCACAGAGCCCTTCCGCCTGCGCGCGCCGCAGCACCGCTTCGGCGCGGCGCGACAGCCCCTGTTCCTTTTCTCTGATATGTGCGCGTATCTGCGCGAGCGCGGGAGAGGCGGAATCCCTGATATCCCCGTGCCGGTCCAGGATGGTCTCGATACGCCGGAGCACTTCGGGAAAGAAGGGCGCCTTCGTAGCGCGTTTCCTGAGCAGGGGATAGAGCCCGTCCCCGGCGCCGGTGAAGAAGGCGCGCAGGCGCCGTACCGTATCCAGGAGTGTCCCCAACTTTCCCAGGGACAGGAGGTCGAGGCTGACGGAAGGATTCGAGAGCACGGTCAGGAAGGGGAGTGCGTCGATATAGCCACTGGTGGGGAAATTGTCCTCGAAAAGCAGGATGAGCCGCATTTCCTCGGTCAGGGCCAGCCGGTTCCGGATTTCCCGCGGGTCGCTGCTGAACTCCTCTTCCTCAACCCTCCGCGCCGCATAATCGGTGGCGCAGCGGGCGGCAATCCCCGCGCGTATCTTGTCGAAGCCCAGTTTGCTTTCCGTCTTTGCGAGCGTCATTTCCCAGAGAGCAGCAATTTCAACTGATTGATATTGGATACGGGGATGACGCTGCCCTTGCGGACCAGGCTGATGTGTCCGGTTTCCTCCGAGATGATCAGGACATCCGCATCGGACTGTTCGGCGAGCCCGAGGGCGGCCTTGTGCCGCATGCCGTAACTGGCCGGGATGTCCCTGCGGGAAGTGATGGGCAGGGTGCAGCGGGCCGCCAGGATGCGGTTGCCGCTGATGACCATCGCCCCGTCGTGCAGGGGGGAATTCTTGAAGAAGAGATTGAGTATCAGCCGTTTGCTGATCGTAGCGTCAATGATGTCCCCGGTGGCGACGATGTCTTCGAGCCGGTCCGACTGCCGAAGCACGATCAGTGCGCCGGTGCGCGAATTCCCCATTTCGATGCAGGCTTCGGCCAGTTCGTCGATGCTGCGTTCATGCAGGTCTTCCTCCGGCCTGGGGCCGAAGATGCGCGAAAGCAGGTTGCGCTTTTCGAGGGAATCGCCCGCCGTACGGCCGATATTGCCCAGGAAGCGGCGGATTTCCGGCTGGAAGAGCACGATCAGCGCGATCACGCCGACATCGAGCACCGTGCCGAGCAGCGAGGAAACCAGGCGCATCCCCAGTACCTCCGCGACGATGCGGGAAACGAGCAAGAAGATGATGGCGACGAAGATATTCATCGTGGAAGTACCACGAATCTGTCTGAAAATCAGGTAGATAATCAGCGCAACGAGAACGATGTCAAGGATGTCTGCAGGGCTAATGTGCAGAAATCCGGGTAAAATCGATAACACAGCACAAAGATAGATATCTGTTTTTGAAATAATTGTAAATCAAACGCTTGAAATTTGAAAATTTAGTTGTATATTTGCAGCCCGCAAAATTGCGGGATTATACTTAAAGTATTTATACTCAATTAATTAACCAAACCAATGCCTGGATTAATTGGAAAAAAAATCGGAATGACTTCCGTTTTCAGTGCCGACGGCAAGAATCTGCCGTGCACTGTTATCGAGGCTGGTCCGTGCGTTGTTACGCAACTCCGTACAGTTGAAAAAGATGGTTATGCCGCTGTACAGCTTGCCTATGACGAAACGACTGAAAAGCACACCAGCGCGCCTCTCAAGGGGCATTTCAAAAAGGCAGGAACCACGCCCAAGCGCAAGCTCGTCGAATTTCCGGCGGATTTCGCAAGGGAGCTGAATCTCGGCGACACGCTTACCGTGAGCGACATCTTCCCTGAAGAGGGAACGTTCGTGGACGTCGTCGGTACTTCTAAAGGTAAGGGTTTCCAGGGTGTCGTTCACCGTTGGGGATTCGCCGGTGTCGGCGGTCAGACCCACGGTCAGCACAACCGTCTGCGTCACCCCGGTTCTATGGGTGCATCTTCCTGGCCGTCCCGCGTACTTCCCGGTATGCGTATGGCGGGCCACATGGGAAATGACCGCGTAAAGGTTTTCAACCTTCAGGTCATCAAGGTCATCCCTGAGAACAATCTCATCGTTGTCAAGGGTTCCGTTCCGGGAGCCAAGGGTTCTTATGTAATTTTGGAGGCTTAAGACTATGAAACTTGCAGTTTTGAAGATTGACGGAACTCCCTCCGGAAAGAAGGTCGAACTGGCGGACAGCGTATTCGCCGCCCAGCCCAACGACCACGCCATTTATCTTGATGTCGTTCAGTATCTCGCCAACCAGCGTCACGGCAATGCCAAGACCAAGGACCGCAGCGAGATTGCCCATAGCACGAAGAAACTCGGACGCCAGAAGGGCGGCGGCGGCGCACGCCACGGCTCCCTCAAGGCGAACATCTTCGTCGGCGGCGGACGCGTGTTCGGCCCCGTGCCCCGCTTCTACCACCACAAGCTGAACAAGAAACTCAAGAAACTCGCCCGCATTTCCGCCCTCAGCTACAAGGCTCAGGAGAATGCGATCATCATCCTTGAGCCCTTCACCATGGAGGCGCCCAAGACCAAGGAATTCCAGCAGATTGTCACGGCCATCAAGGCAGGCGACCGCAAGGTGCTCTTCGTGCTCCCGCAGAATTCCGACAATATTTTCCTTTCATCCCGCAACCTTCCTCAGGTGAATGTCATCACCGTGGACGAAATCAACACCTACGCCATCATGAACGCCAATTCACTGGTGCTTATCGACGGTGTCCAGGATATCATCGCCCAGAGGAACGAACGCTAAAAGATTACTCAGATGGGAATTATCATTAAGCCAATAGTAACAGAGAAGCTGACGGCTCAGGGCGAAAAGTTGAACCGTTACGGCTTTGTCGTTGACAGGAAAGCCAACAAGCTTCAGATCAAGGAGGCGGTGGAAAAGATGTACGGTGTCACCGTAGCATCCGTCAATACCGTCAATTATCACGGAAAGCGCAAGTCCCGCTTCACCAAGAGCGGACTCCTGCGGGGCCGTATGAATCACTTCAAGAAGGCGTACGTCTCCCTTGCCGGTGATGACAAGATCGATTTTTACAGCAACATTTAAGGGGAGGTAACGAAAATGGCAGTAAGAAAATTCAAGCCGGTAACTCCCGGCCAGCGGAACAAGGTCATCAGCACCTTTGAGGAAATCACCGCGAAGAAGCCCCAGAAGTCATTGCTCGAGCCTCTCAAGAGCACCGGCGGCCGTAACAACACCGGCCAGATGACCGTGCGTTATCTGGGCGGCGGACACAAGCGGATGTACCGTATCATCGACTTCCGTCGTGACAAGGACAACTGCACCGCCACCGTGCTTACCATCGAGTACGATCCCAACCGTAGCGCCCGTATCGCCCTCGTCCAGTATGAGGACGGCGAGAAGCGCTATATCATTGCTCCTGACGGACTCAAGCCCGGCCAGGTCGTTGCCTCCGGTAGCGGTGTCGCTCCCGAAGTGGGCAATGCACTTCCCCTGAGCGAGATTCCTGTCGGTACGCTTGTGCACAACATCGAACTCCGTCCCGGACAGGGTGCCGCGATGGCCCGTTCCGCCGGTGCGTCGGCCCAGCTCGCCGCCCGTGAAGGAAACCACGCCGTGCTGCGCCTGCCTTCCGGTGAGACCCGTATGGTGCTCGTTACCTGCCGCGCGACGGTCGGTACGGTCTCCAACCCGGATCACAACCTGGAGTCCCACGGAAAGGCCGGACGCCGCCGTCATCTCGGCAAGCGCCCGCACAACCGTGGTGTCGTGATGAACCCTGTCGATCACCCGATGGGTGGTGGTGAAGGCCGCGCCTCCGGTGGACATCCGCGTTCGCGCAAGGGTCTGCCTGCGAAGGGCTACAAGACCCGCAACCCGAAGGCGGCGTCCAACAAGTTCATCATTGAGAGGAGAAAGAAGTAACCGGAATAAAACGATATAGATTATGAGTCGTTCATTAAGAAAAGGTCCGTATATCCAGGAAGCCCTGGAGAAGAAGGTGCTTGCTATGAATGAAGGTAGCAAGCCTAAGGAGGTGGTCAAGACCTGGTCCCGTGCCAGCATGATCTCCCCTGACTTCATCGGCCACACCATTGCCGTCCATAACGGAAATAAGTTTATTCCGGTGTATGTAACGGAACAGATGGTCGGCCACAAACTCGGCGAATTCGCCCCGACCCGTACCTTCAGGGGTCATGCAGGTAACAATAAGAAGTAATCACTATGGGAAAGCGTAAAAGAGAAATGGCCGAGCGCCTCAAGGAGGCGAAGAAGGTTACGGCGATTGCCAAGCTGAATGATGTCCCTACTTCTCCCCGCAAGATGCGTCTTGTCGCGGATACCGTAAGGGGTGTCGAGGTGAATCGTGCACTCGACCTGCTCCGGTTCTCGAAGCGGGAGGCGTCCATCCGCCTGGAGAAGCTGCTCCGCAGCGCCATTGCGAACTGGGAAGCCAAGAATCCCGACAGCTCCAAGGAGCTCGAGAACGGAAATGTGTTTGTCAAGACCATAATGGTCGGAGAAGGACGTACGCTCAAGCGTATCCGTCCCTGCCCCCAGGGTAGGGCCGGCCGCATCCGCAAGCGTTCCAATCATGTGACCGTTATCCTCGATGTTAAAAAACCGGTAGAGAACAAGTAATATGGGACAGAAAACTAATCCTATCAGCAACAGAATCGGCATTACCCGTGGTTGGGACTCTAACTGGTGTGGAGGAAACTACGCGGAGAAAATCGCGGAGGACTACGAAATCCGTAAATATCTGGGCGCCCGCCTTGCCAAGGCCAGCCTGAGCAAAATCATCATTGAGCGTACCCTCAAACTCGTCACCGTGACCATCTACGCGGCCCGTCCGGGCTTCGTGATCGGTAAGGGCGGCCAGGAGGTGGAGAACCTCAAGAATGAGCTCAAGAAGGTCACCGGTAAGGATGTCCAGATCAATATCTACGAAGTGAAGCGCCCCGAAGTGGACGCCCACATCGTCGCGGACAGCATCGCCCGTCAGATTGAGGGCCGTGTTTCCTACCGTCGTTCCATCAAGATGGCCGTCGCCAATACCATGCGTATGGGCGCCGAGGGCATCAAGATTCAGATCAGCGGCCGTGTCGGCGGCGCCGAAATGGCCCGTTCCGAGATGTTCAAGGAAGGACGCACCCCGCTGCATACCTTCCGTGCCGACATCGACTACGCCCTGGCAGTTGCCAAGACGAAGGTCGGTGCCCTGGGCATCAAGGTGTGGATCTGCAATGGCGAGCGCTATGGCCGTCAGGACCTGACCCCCGCCGCTATCGCCGCTGCGAACGCGCAGGCTTCCGGCCAGCCCCGTACGGGCAGCCGTGACAGCCGTGGCCGCAGGGGTGACCGCCGCGGTCCCCGCAGGGATGGCGAGCAGAAGTAGTTTGAGAAAAATTACTATCTTTATAGCCGGTTCCGGAGTTTTCCGAAACCGGCTTTTTTTATCGGCATGAAACGACTGTTAGCGGCTATTTTCGCCCTGTGGGTTGGCGCCGTGTCCTGTGATTTTTCCGCGGGCAGGCAGTTCAGCCTTCAGGAGGGGGACATGTTCGTGGATTTTCCGCTGTATGGCGGGAGATCCTTCTCCGAGTATATCGGCCGCGGCACTTATGTGCTGGTGTATGGCTGGGCCTCCTGGTCTTCGCCTTCGGTGGAGCAGTTGTCCCGGCTGGAAAAGGTGGCGGCGCAACTTCCCGCCGGCAGGGTAGTCCCTCTGGCGCTTGCCTTGGACGATGCGCCCTCCGCGGCTTCCCCCCTCATCGCCGGCCGCGCCCCGTCCGTTCCGCTGGCCGTCTGCGATGCGACGGAGCCCGCCCGCCTGCTGGACGTCGACAGCCTTCCTTTCCTGATGCTTTTCGGCCCCGACGGGACTCTGCTCAAGCGGAACCTGCGTTGGGGGGACCTCCCTAAAATCCTGCGTTATATCGGTGGAAACTGAGTCGATACTGAAGGAGAAGGTCGCCCTCCTGCCGCACAGTCCGGGGGTGTATCGCTATTATGACGCGTCCGGGACGGTCATCTATGTAGGGAAGGCGAAGGACCTTTTCAAAAGGGTGTCCCAGTACTTCGTGGACCCTTCCCGGCTGAACCTCAAGACCCGGCATCTGGTCTCCAGAATCGCCGATATCCAGTATTCCGTCGTGGACAGCGAGGCGGATGCGCTGCTCCTGGAGAACAACCTGATCAAGCAGTACAAGCCCCGCTACAACATCCTGCTCAAGGATTCCAAGACCTATCCCTGGATCTGCGTGACGGCGGAGCCTTTTCCGCGGGTTTTCCTGACCCGCCGGGTGGTCCGGGACGGCTCCCGCTATTTCGGTCCCTACAGTTCCGTGATGCACGCCCGTACCCTGCTGGATTTCTTCCGCACCCATTATCCTTTGCGCAGCTGCAAGCATAAGATCGATGCGGATGCCGTCCTGCGCCGCCGCATCCGCCCCTGCCTGGATATCCAGATCGGGCGCTGCCGCGGCTGCTGTACGGGCGGGATTTCCGTAGAGGAGTACGGGGCGATGGTGGAGGAAATCGTACACCTGCTGTCCGGGGGAGTGAACGATATCATCCGCAGTTACCGGAGTGCGATGAAGGAAGCGGCGGACAGTCTGGATTTCGAGCGGGCACAGGCCCTGAAAGACCGTATGGAGGCCTTGCAGCGCCATTATGCCAAATCCGTCATTACCACTTCGGGCGATACGGCGGCGGATGTCTTTTCGCTCATTTTCGACGGTCCGGACGCTTTCGGGAACTTCCTGCGCGTACGGGGCGGTGCGATTGTCCAGTCGCTCAACCTCGGCTTCAAGATGAATATCGAGGAGGAGCGGGAAGCGGTGCTGAGCGAATTCATCGCGGAAATCCGGGCGAAGTTCGGCGAACTTTCCCCGGAACTGATCGTGCCCTTTAAGCCGGATGTGCCCTTCGAGGGCTTGAAAGTGCCCCTGCGCGGGGAGAAACTGGCTTTGTTGGAGCTCAGTACGAAGAATGCCCGGGAGTATCGTTTCAATACGCTCAAATCCAAGGAACGCACCAATCCGGAGGAATATCGCGAGGGGGTGCTGGAAGAGTTGCGCCAGGCGCTGGGAATGAAGGAACTGCCCCGGCATATGGAATGCTTCGACAATTCCAACATCCTCGGTACGAACCCGGTGGCGGCCTGCGTGGTGTTCCGTGACGGGGAGCCCTGCAAGCGGGATTACCGCAAATTCAAGATCAAGACCGTGGTGGGGGCCAACGACTATGCCTCGATGAAGGAAATCGTGAACCGCCGCTATGCCCGGATGTTGCAGGAGGCCCCGGAGGACCTGCCGCAACTGGTGGTCATCGACGGGGGAAAGGGGCAGTTGAACTTTGCCTGGCAGGCCCTCTGCGAACTGGGTATCCAGGACCGTCTGACCGTGGTCGGCCTGGCGGAGCGGATGGAGGAGGTCATCCGTGTGGGCGACCCCTATCCGCTTTTCCTGGACCGCAATTCCCGCGCTTTCAAGGTCATTACCCATATCCGTGACGAAGCCCACCGCTTCGGCATTACCTTTCATCGTTCCCTGCGGAGCAAGGCGGCACTGCAGGGGGCACTGGATTCCATCAAGGGCGTGGGCCCCAAGACCGCGGGAAGCCTGCTGATGCACTTCGGCAGCGTGGCGCGCATCGCCGCCGCCCCCCTGGAGGAAATCGCCGCCCTGACCGGTCCTGCGCTGGCCGCCCGGATCGTAGAAGCATTGAATGCAAATGAACGAGAAGAAATTTAATCATGGCTTTAATCTGTTCATCCTGATCGGGATGACGGTGGCGGTAGCCTGCACTACGGCCTTCAAGTTCTCCGATGTCCAGGGCACCGCGCGTATGCTGCTGCTCGTGTCGGCCTTTGGCTCGCTGATGGGAGTGCTCAGTGCGGTCAGTTCCGCCAACGGGAAAATCATCACCTTCCTCTTCGGCCTGCTGGACGTGTCCATCTACGGGGCCGTATGCCTCGTCAACTGGCGGGACGGGGGTCCGGGGCTGGGGAATGCCCTGCTTCATTTCCTGTATTTCGTTCCGATGCAGTTCGTGGGCTTCGTCCAGTGGCGCAGGCGCGGGAACGACCGCTCGGGCAGCGTGAAGGCGAGACGGCTGAAGCCCCGGGGGGCGCTGCTCTTTACGCTGGCCTTCCTGCTGGGGACGGCCGTCGCCTATCTCATCCTGCTGCAGTTCGACCGTTCCGGCGCCGAGACCTTCCTGCGCTGGGCCGTGCTCCTGGATGCCCTGCCGCTGGTCTGCAATATCCTGGGCCAGATGCTGATGTCTACCGCCTATGCCGAGCAGTGGATTTTCTGGCTGGGAGTCAATATCTTCTCGATTGCCATGTGGTCGGTCAGCCTGGCCGCCCATCCGGATTCCTCCTATGCCCTGATCTACATCATCAAGTATTGTTTTTATCTGGCCAATTCTTCCAACGGCCTGCGGATATGGCTGGCCCTGAGCCGTCAGACCGACAGTTTGGATAAGTGAATTTATTTCCTTATCTTTGCACGTTATTTTGACACGTAACGATTAAAAACCTTAAATATTAACCCAACTATGGATTACGCAGAAATCAAAAAGAAGGTGACCGACATCATCGTGGACAAGCTCGGTGCGGAACCCTCCGAGGTGACCGAAGAGGCCAACTTCACCAATGATCTGGGTGCTGATTCCCTTGACACCGTAGAGCTCCTTATGGAATTCGAGAAGGTGTTCGGTATTCAGATTCCCGACGATGAGGCCAGCACGATTGCGACCGTGAAGGACGCGATCGAGAAGGTTGCCGAGAAAATTGGATAAGCTTCCCTTTCCCGGGGAATGCAAGAGAGCGGCCGTAAGCGGTCGCTCTCTTTTTGTATCCGTGCGGAAGCTTTAGTCGATAGGCAGGGAATAGGTCAGTTCCAGCATGGGATGCCGTGCCTGGGAAGCACCGTTCAGGATGGTGCAGTAGTAGCGGTCCTGGTCCAGCAGCAACTGCGTGCTGGTTGAACTTGTGGAGGCGCTGGTATTCATCGACGACCAGTAATAATAGTTCGAGTAGTAGTCGTTGTAGCCGTATCCGCCATAGCCGCCGTATCCGTACATCTGGTAATAGTAGTTCTGGTAGGCGAGCTGCTGGTTGTAGTCGTTGATGCTCTGGGTGGAGGTGTTGGTCGTCAACTTCTCGTACTTCTTGATCATCAGCCAGATGTCGTAGTTGCCGGTCTTGAACTTCTCCTCAACCTGGTCCTCCTTGATGTCGAGGATGGCCTGGAGATGATAGGTGATGTCAGGACGGTAACTCTTCGTACCGAGGTCGATGTCTCCCTGGTTCTCTTCGCTGGAAGAGGCATCGGTGATGTTCATGAAGACGGCCGAGTCGTCGCTGGTGAAACGTACGGTAGGGGAGAGGACATCCGCATAGAGATTGAAATCTTCGGGAACCTCATAGGGCAGCACGAGCGTGGCCTTGTTGACGACCGCTTTATCCGGGTCCCCTCCCTGGGCGGCGATGGTTTCGCGGACAAGGCGGCGCAGGTAAAGGGCGTGAAGGACTGGCTTGGGACCGGCTCCGCCTTCCACCTTGATGTCGCCCTCGATCAGGGGGACGGGGGCGGTACTGCAGGTATGCATGTTCAGGGCATATTCCGGGAAAGCCCCGGTGGCGCTGTTGGTCAGCAGCGAGTCCGCCTTATAGAAGTTGTCTGCGCCCAGCAGGAAGCAGAAAAGGCTGTCCTTGACCACGCCGTTGTAGCGCCCGCGGGTATGCAGGATGGCGTAGTTGCCCAGATAATAACCGTAACTGGAGTCGTAGTCGAACTGGAGTTTGAAGATGTTGATGCGCCCCCCTTCCCGCATCGGCGGTTCAGCTTCGATGTAGATGCCCGGGAAGCGCTGGATATACTTGCTGTAGTCGGATTTCTCCTCATCGGTCAGGGTAAGGAAACGCCGGCCGTATTCCTCCGTGAAATCCAGGGAGAGGGAATCGCTTCCGTTGACGACCGGGGTGCGCCGGACGATGGATACGTTGCCGTGCGGCATGGGCTCCAGTCCGCCGTGGTCCGCACCCGTGCGGATGGGACGGTCCAGTTCATAGACGTGCAGGTTCTGCAGGATGCAGGCCTGAGAGGCCGTCCTGACAGAAACGGTATCCAGTTCTGCGGAGAAGTGGAAGCTGATGAATTCGGGGTCCTCGCCAAAATCCATCGCCGGCGTCAAGGGAACCAGCGCCAGGGCGCAGGAACGGGTGCTGAGGCCGAAATGCTCGTCCCGGACCGCACCGATCGTGATGCGGCGGGAAGAATAGCCCGTCAGGCTGTCCGGCAGTTGGAGGGAGAATTCATTGACGGGGATGTCGGCGGTATGCACCGTAAACATCTGGTTCCCGGGGACCAGGCTTTCTCCAAGCCGATAGTCGATATCTACGCAGGAAGTAAGGGCCGCAGCGAAAGCGGCGGCCATCACCCGGAACAGGCGGGATTTTATGCTAGAGGCTGTCGTAAAAAGCATTGTACTTCTCGATATATTCTCCGTTCTCCATCGCCTTCGCATCAAAATCGAGGACAGGGACAGCGGCGGCACGGCACATGCGCACCAGCGATTCGTCAATTCCTCCGCTGCCAAGAATCACGCCGTCGGCATATTGGATGGCCGTTTGGGCCAGGCCGATCCCGTCCGCCTTCTCCAGGAAGGGAAGGGCATCTCCTCCCAGGGCACCGAGCGTGACCTTGGTGCGGAAGTCAGGGTGGAAGGTCATGGGAGTATCATCGTGATACAGGGAAAGCACGACCTTGCAGGAAGAGAAGATGGGATCGTCCTTGTAGGCTTTCTTCAAAAAGACGGGGACGAGGTGTGAAATCCATCCGTGGCAATGGATGATATCGGGGGCCCAGCGCAGTTTCTTCACGGTCTCCAGAACGCCGCGTGCATAGAAGATGGCGCGTTCGTCGTTGTCCTCGAAGAATTTGCCGTCGTTGTCGCAGTAAATCTGCTTGCGCTTGAAATAATCCTCGTTGTCAATGAAATAAACCTGCATCCGTGCGCTGGGGATGGATGCCACCTTGATGATGAGGGGGCGGTCCACGTCGCCGATGATGATGTTCATTCCGGAAAGGCGGATGACCTCATGCAACTGGTTTTTACGCTCATTGATGCAGCCGAAGCGGGGCATGAAAGAACGTGTCTCCTTGTGACATTCCTGTATGCCCTGGGGCAACTGTCTGCCAATGAGTGACATCGGACTTTCCGGGAGATAGGGGAAAATTTCCGAATTGACGAAAAGGATCCTATGTTTGATTTCACACATATTCGCACAAAGATAAGAATATTTTTTGAATTCTCCTTAAATGCTTATCTTTGAACGCTGAAACGAAATCTGATGGACAGGAAAGAACGGAAATTGATGCGCAGGCGGCTGCTGAATGCCTATGCCTCCAGCATTGTCAGTATCTCTCTCGTGTTGATGTTGGTGGGCCTTTCGTCACTGTTCATCGTCAACGCCCGCCGGATGGCGGATTACTTCAAGGAAAACCTTCAGGTCATGGTGCTTCTGCGTGAGAATGTCTCCGAGACGCAGGCCGCGCAGTATTGCGGCCATATCTCCGGAGAAGCTTTTGTGCGCAGTGCCCGTGTCGTGACCCGCGAGGAGGGGGAGCAGGAACTCAAGAAGATGCTGGGAGAGGATTTCCTGGATGTCTTCGAGTCTTCTCCGGTCCCGGTTTCGCTTGATGTGACCCTTTTTGCGGAATATGTGAATCCGGACAGCCTGGATATGGTCCGGGCCATACTGGGGGCGTCCCCGCTGGTGGAGGAGGTGGAGTGCCGGCAGTCGCTGGTGGAAACGCTGACCCGCAGCCTGGGCAAGTTGTCCCTGGTGCTGGCGGTGCTGGTGGCCCTGCTGCTCTTCATCTCTTATGTACTGATTGGAAATACGGTGCGGCTGAACGTGTTCTCCCGCCGTTTTACCGTACATACGATGAAACTGGTCGGGGCGACCCGAGCGTTCATCCGCCGCCCTTTTGTCGGGGCCGGAGTCCTGCAGGGCCTGATTGCCGGCCTGATCGCGCTGGTAGGCATATCCCTGGGGGTTTCCCTGCTGCGGCGTTCTTTCCCTGACCTGGTCGATGTCGTGGTGGGGGATTCGATGCCCGTCGTGGCGGCGATCGTGGTGGCGGCGGGAATCTTCATCTGCGTCACCAGTACCTGGTTCGTCGTGAACCGCTTGATTTCTTTGGACAAAGACGATTTATATTACTGATGGGAAACGATAAGATGGCGATGGGCCCCAAGGGGCTGCGTTTGCTTTTGGCCGGCCTGCTGGTCATGGTGGCCGGTTTTATCCTGATGACGGGCGGAGGCAGTTCCGACCCGCAGGTATTCAATACGGCGATGTTTGATTTCCGCCGCCTGGTCGCGGCGCCCCTGGTCATCCTTGCGGGCATCGTGATCGAGATTGTGGCGATTATGAAAAAGCACTAGGAGATGGAGTGGTGGCAGGCTTTCTTGCTGGGCATCGTCCAGGGACTTACCGAGTTCCTGCCGGTGAGCAGCAGCGGGCATCTGATGATTGCCCGTGAATTGTTCGGCGTTCAATCCGAAGGCTTTCTGGATTTTACCGTGACCGTTCATTTCGCTACGGTCCTCAGCACGATCGTGGTCTTCCGGAAACCCATCGCCGCGCTTCTGCGCGACCTTTTCCGTTTCCGGCTCAATGACGGTACGGATTATATTTACAAACTCATCCTGTCGATGATTCCGGTCATGGTGGTCGGACTCTTTTTCAAGGATGAGGTGGAGGCCCTCTTCGGGGATTCCCTGCAGACGGTGGCCGTCTGCCTGCTGGTAACGGCCGTCCTGCTGGCCTTTTCCGATTTGCTGGGCGGACGCCTTCCCCTGCGCAGCCAGTACCGTAACGGGATTTCCTGGTGGCAGGCCCTGCTGGTAGGTGTCGGCCAGGCCTGTGCCGTGGCTCCCGGCCTTTCCCGTTCCGGGACGACCATCGCCACCGGACTGATCAGCGGCGTGAAGCGTGAAAATATGGCCCAGTTCTCCTTCCTGATGGTGCTGGTCCCCATTATCGGCGAGCAGCTGCTGGATGTCCTGAAAGGGATGTCCGGCCAGGCGGCAGCGGGCGGTGTCGGCGCAACGGCGCTCCTCTGCGGCTTCGTGGCCGCTTTCCTGTCGGGCCTGCTGGCCTGCCGGCTGATGGTGGAACTGGTCCGTCGCTCGCGTCTCCGCTGGTTCGCGCTCTATTGCGCAGTGGTCGCCGTACTGATTTTTATTTTTGCCTGAGATGCCGGAGCCGCGTACCCTCCATTATTTTGTCGCTGACGTGCACCTCGGACTGCGGGGTGCGGACCGCGAAGGCCGCGAGGCGCGCTTCCTGGCCTTCCTCGACGCTATTCCCGCCGAGAAGACGGAGGCGCTCTATATGCTCGGCGACATCTGGGATTTCTGGTACGAATATCACGACGTCATCCCGCGCGAAGGTGCCCGTGTGCTCGCCGCCCTGCTGCGCCTGATGGATGCGGGGGTGAAGGTCTTTTTCATTCCCGGGAACCACGATGTCTGGACCTATTCCTTTTTTGAATCGCTCGGTATGCGGCGTCTGGAGCAGCCCGCCCTGGTCCGCATCGGCGACAGGGATTTCTGCCTCGGGCACGGAGACGGCCTGGGCGACGTGCCCTTCGGCGACCGCCTGATCGGCTGGATCTTCCACAACCGCGTGCTTCAGGCCCTGTTCAGCTGCCTGCATCCCTGGCTTGCCTTCCGCCTGGGCAACGCCTGGTCGTCGCGCAACCGCCAGACGCACGAAGGCTTCGTGTTCGATGAGGAAAAGATTCCGCTCCGGCATTTTGCCGATGCGTTTGCGCGCGGGCACAAGGTGGATGTGTTCGTGTTCGGGCATTATCACCATCGTCTGGATACCCGTCTTGCGGGTGGACAGCAACTGGTGATTCTCGGTGACTGGCTCGGCGGGGATGCCCCGTATGCACTTTTTGACGGCCGGGAGCTCCGCCTTATTTCTTCAGGGGTTTGACCTCGCTTTCCAGCCGATCCCGCTCTACGGTATATCTTTGGGGCTTCTCCATGAAAATGGAGGAATAGAACGCGTCCCAGTGCCCTTCTTCCCAAATCTGCACGAGCTGTTCGATCTTGGCATCCTTGCCCTTGGGGTCGTAGCGTGCCTTGAGGTCCTGTGAGAAGAGTTTCGCCACCACCTGCCAGAAGGAGGCGACGAAGCCGTTTTCGTAGGTTTTGATCAGTTCGTAGGGGCTTTTCCCGCATTCGCGGTCGATGAGCCGCATCAGGACGACTCCCTGGCTGATGGTCATGGAGCGGATGTCCTTCTCGAAGAGGCGGAACAACTCCTTTTCCACGTCATCGACATAGCGGCTGCGCTGCGAGCGCTTGGTCACGTCCGCGGCGATGGTGCTGTCCACCTGCCGGATCATTTTCCGGCCGGCAAGGGCATAGGGGTACACGCGGTTGAAGTTATAGACGAGTTTGTAGTCCTTGCGCCAGTCCTTGCCGCCCCTGCGGCCGCGGCGGTTTTTCGGGAAGCACCATACCGGGTCGATGACGTCCATGAATACCGTATCTCCGGGGGCTTCCACCTTATAGTACATCAGGTATCCGCCCTGTACCGGCCACTGCGCGGCAAGGGGGTCGGCGAATGCCGCCAACAGACACAGTATGAACAAGGCTTTCCGCATCGGTTCAGCGTGTGAAGCGGGTCTCTCCGGCGCTGATGCGCATCTTTCTGCCGTTCAGGATCAGGGTGAAGGGCTTGTCGGTCCGGATGGAAACGCTTCCGTCATCGTCAAGAAGGTCTGCACAGACCGTGCCGAAACGCAGCCTTTTCAGCCCGATCCGCCCTTCGTGCTCCGGAATATCCCAGCGTACCAGCTTCTTTTCCGCATCCACTTCCCGGATGCCGATGAGGTTTTCGATGAACAGGGAAATGGGGCCGAGTGCCGACCAGCCGCAGAAATCCTTCCGGACCAGGCCTCCGACTTTATCCAGGGCCGGTTTGTCGGCTGACGGGTCATAGCATTCCCAGATGGTATGGGGTTCGAAATCCTGATAGACCGCGAGCATCTGCCGGAGCAGGGCGGCGGCGGTCCGGTCCGCCAGTTCCTGCTGTCCGGAGGATTCCAGCGCCTTGATGCCCATATAGGCGGTGGGCAGCCAGATGCCGCCGCGCCAGTACTGGCCGCCGTCCGCGACGAAGGCTTTGTCGGCGGCGCTGACGGATTTCCACGGTCTTTCGCCGCCGAGCCGCTCCGGGCTGAGGGCGAAGGCGGCCATCCTGCGGGCGTCCTTCCGGGAGGCTGCACCGGCGAGCACCGGCCAGAAAGAGGCGGGCGTAAGGATGCGGGTAAATGCGTGTCCGTTCTCGAAAAGGTCGTAATAGCAGGCATCCCCCTTGTCCCAATAATGGCGGTTCAGGAGGCGGCAGAGCCGTCTGTGCTCCCGGCGGAACCGTTTTTCCACATCCTTGTTCCCGACTTCGGCCGCGATTTTGGAGATATACAGGGCGGCGAGGGCCTGCTGTCCGAGGGCATCTACCCAGAGGATGGAGGCTTCATCTTTGCGCGGGGAATTGTCCATCCCGCTCTGGTCCCCGCCCCAGACGAAGCCGATGTCCCGGAATTCCAGTTTGATTTTCTGGTCGGAAAAGGGGAAGCGCGTCCCTTTCTTCAACGAGCGGAAAAAGTCGTAGTAGCGGGGGAGATAGCCCTTCCCGTTGATGAGGCTGTCCAGCCTGGCGCGGTCTCCGGTAAACTTGTAGTATTCCCATTCCACCCAGGGGAAGAACGCCGGATTGTCAGGATGCTGGATGATCTGGGAAGAGGGTGTCCCGTCCAGGATGGGGCCGTAGAAATTGTCCAGCGACTGGATGCCCGGGAAAAGACCGGGGGCGTATTTGCAGAACAGCGCCATGAATTCCGTATCCCAGATCCAGATGCGTCCGTCCTTTCCGGTCTTGCGGTCGTACCAGGCTTCGTCCATATAGGGACTCTGCACCATGCCGGCCTCTTCCTTGACATGTTCCCAGGCCAGGTCCCAGGCTTTCCAGTACATATCCACATAGCCGGGGGCTTTCTCAAAGACGGGCTCCGGCAGGAGTTGCCTGTCGGGGGTGCCGGGCAGCGCCTTCGCCGCCAGGGCGGATCCCAGCAGAATGACGAGTAGGAAAAGGCGTCTCATGACTACAAAAGTACGCTTTATCCCGGTCTCGTCCAAAAGTATTCAAAGTTTTTTTTAACACTTTGCATAATCGACTGAAATGCAGGGTCTTGACTGAACGGTTTTCCGGTCGAAAAACGGTGATTTTTTTTGAAAAATACTTTGCATTTGCGGATTTTTTACTAAATTTGCAGTCCCAAAAATTGGCGCATTCCGGCTTAACCGCCTGATTGACAGTGATTTGGATTGAATTTTATGTTTTTAAAGTAATACTGCGATGTTACAACCCAAAAGAACCAAATTCAGAAGGGAACAAAAGAACCGCATGAAAGGAATGGCCCAGCGCGGCAATCAGCTCGCGTTCGGCTCCTTCGGTATCAAGACCCTGGAAAATTGTTGGCTTACCGCACAGCAGATTGAGGCCGCCCGTCAGGCGATCTCCCGTTACATGAACCGTGAGGGTCAGATCTGGATCCGCGTCTTCCCTGTGAAGCCCGTCACCAAGAAGCCTCTCGATACCCGTATGGGTAAAGGTAAGGGCGATCCCTACGGATTCGTCGCTCCCATCACGCCCGGCCGCATCCTCTTCGAGGCGGAAGGCGTGTCCCTGGAAATCGCCAAGGAGGCTATGCGTCTCGGCGCCAACAAGCTCCCCGTCGCCACCAAGTTCGTGGTCCGCAGGGATTATGTCGAATAATTAAAGGAGAAAGAAAGAATGAAAGCATCAGAAGCCCGCGAAATGTCCATCCAGGACCTGCGCGACCGTATTGAGGTCGAGAAAAGCAACCTCGACACGATGAAGATCAATCACGCGATTTCTCCGCTGGAAGACACTTCCAAAATCAAAAAGTCCAGAAGGGATATCGCTCTTATGATCACTATCCTTGCTGAAAAAGAAAAACAGAACTAAAAAGAAAGCGTTATGGAAAGAAATCTTCGCAAGGAAAGAATGGGTGTCGTGGTCAGCAACAAGATGGACAAGACCATCGTGGTGGCCATCGAGACCAAGGAGAAGCACCCTCTGTACGGCAAGTTCGTGAAGAAGACCACCAAGTTCGTCGCTCAGGATGAGAAGAACGAATGCGGTGTAGGTGACACCGTACGCATCATGGAGACCCGTCCTTTGTCCAAGACAAAGAACTGGAGATTAGTTGAAATCGTAGAAAAAGCAAAGTAGCCTTATGATACAGCAGGAAACCCGTTTGCAGGTGGCCGACAACAGCGGCGCGAAGGAAGTCCTTTGCATCCGTGTGTTGGGCGGAACCCACCATCGTTATGCTACCGTGGGCGACATGATCGTCGTCGCGGTCAAGAACGCCCTCCCCGGCGGTGACGCCAAGAAGGGGACGGTGTCGAAAGCAGTCGTGGTACGCACCAAGAAGGAAGTGCGCCGTCCCGACGGATCCTACATCCGCTTCGACGACAACGCCTGTGTCCTTCTCAACAATGCCGGCGAACTCCGCGGAACCCGTATTTTCGGTCCCGTCGCGAGGGAGCTGCGCGAGAACTACATGAAGATTGTTTCACTGGCACCGGAGGTCCTTTAAACTAAAATGTCTATGAAAAAGATACACATCAAGAAAGGTGACACCGTGTATGTGAACGCCGGGAACGACAAGGGCAAGACCGGAAAGGTCCTCTCCGTCATCCCGTCCAAGGACCGCGCCATCGTTGAGGGCGTGAACATGGTCAGCAAGCACACCAAGCCGAACTCCAAGCAGCCTCAGGGCGGCATCGTCAAGCAGGAAGCCGGCATCCACATTTCCAACCTCAATCTTATCGATCCCCAGTCGAACAAGCCTACGCGCGTAGGTTATAAGATGGTGGACGGCAAGAAGGTCCGTTACGCTAAAAAATCCGGTGAGGAGATCAAGTAATTATGGCAAAGACTAAGAAATCAGAAGCAGTTGTGGCGGCGGTTCCGTCCAACTACGTTCCTGCCTTGAAGAAGGTTTATAAGGAGCAGATCGTGGACCAGCTCATGAAGCAGTTCGGTTACACCACGGTCATGCAGGCCCCGAGGCTCGTCAAGATTACCTTGAACGAAGGCGTCGGCAGCGCTACCCAGGACAAGAAGATTGTCGAGGAAGCTGCGGCCGAACTTTCCCTCATCACCGGCCAGAAGGCGATTATCACCGCCTCCAAGAAAGACGTCTCCAACTTCAAGCTGCGCCGCGGCATGCCTATCGGCACCAAGGTGACGCTCCGTGACGTCAAGATGTACGAATTCCTGGAGAGGCTCATCCGTGTGGCCCTTCCCCGTATCCGCGACTTCAACGGCATCGCCGAGAAGATGGACGGACAGGGTAACTTCACCCTCGGTATCAAGGAGCAGATCATCTTCCCTGAAATCGACATCGACAAGAACCCCCGTATCCACGGTCTGGAAATCACGTTCGTGACGACCGCCCGCACCGACGAGGAGTGCCACGCGCTGCTCGCCGCCTTCGGTCTGCCCTTCAAGAAACATAACAAATAAGATACTATGGCTAAAGAATCGATGAAAGCCCGCGAAGTAAAGCGCGCTAAACTGGTTGCGAAGTACGCAGAAAAGAGGAAGGCTCTCAAGGAGGCCGGTGACTGGGCCGCCCTGGACAAACTTCCCAAGAATGCTTCCCCGGTACGCCTTCATAACCGCTGCTCCCTTACGGGACGTCCCAAGGGCTATATGAGGGCCTTCGGCCTGAGCCGTATTCAGTTCCGTGAGATGGCCTCCAACGGCCTTATCCCGGGCGTCAAGAAGGCAAGTTGGTAATTCAAAAAGAGAAACGATATGACTGATCCCATTGCAGATTATCTCACCAGGATCCGCAACGCTTATATGGCGGGCAAGAAGGTCGTCGAGATCCCTTCGTCCAAGATGAAGGAAGGTCTGACCAAGATCCTCTGCGAGAAAGGATACATCCTCAGCTACAAGGTAGTCGAGGGAACTCCTTACAACACCATCAAAATCGCCCTCAAGTACCATCCCCAGACCAAGATGGCGGCCATCAAGAAGATTGAAAGGGTCTCCACTCCGGGTCTCCGCCGGTACACCGACGTGAAGGATATGCCCCGCGTCCTGAACGGACTCGGCATCGCCGTCATCTCCACGTCCAAGGGCCTCGTTACCGACAAGGAAGCCAAGGAAATGGGCGTCGGTGGCGAAGTGATTTGTTACGTATATTAATTTAAATCATTTTATTGAATGTCACGAATTGGTAAATTGCCTGTAAGCCTTCCGTCCGGTGTCAGCGTTTCGCTCGAGGCCGGCAACGTGGTGAAGGTTAAAGGACCTCTCGGTGAAATGTGCCAGAAAGTCGATCCCGACATCAAGGTCACCGTTGAGGACAATCAGATCAAGTTCGAGCGCCCGACCGACCTCCCGCGCCACCGTTCTATGCACGGTCTCTACCGTGCCCTGGTGCACAACATGGTCGTCGGTGTGTCCGAAGGTTTCACTACCCGTCAGGAACTGGTCGGCGTTGGGTTCCGTGTAGCTCAGCAGGGCCAGCTTCTTATTTTCTCCCTCGGATTCTCCCACGACATCCACTTCCTCCTTCCCAAGGAGGTCAGTGCCGATGTCCCCCAGGTCAAGAAGGGCGAGAACCCCGTTCTCGTGCTCAAGAGCTGCGACAAGCAGCTGGTCGGCCAGGTAGCGGCCAAGATCCGTTCCTTCCGTAAGCCTGAACCTTATAAGGGCAAGGGTATCAAGTTCGTCGGTGAGCAGCTCCGCCGCAAGGCCGGTAAGACCGCAGCCGCTAAATAATTAGGAGGATACAATTATGGCACTTTCAAGAATAGAAAGAAGAAAAAGGATTCACTACCGTATCCGCAAGCATGTGAACGGAACGGCCGAGCGTCCCCGCATGGTCGTCTTCCGCAGCAACAAGCAGATCTATGTCCAGGTGATTGACGACGTGCAGGGCAAGACCCTCGCCGCCGCTTCCTCCCTGGAGAAAGAGCTCGCCGCCGCCTGCAAAGGCAAGACCGGTATCGAGGCTGCCGCGATCGTCGGCAAGGCCATCGCCGAGCGCGCCCTTGCCAAGGGGATTACCACCATTTCCTTTGACCGTGGAGGTTACCTCTTCCACGGCCGGGTCAAGAGTTTGGCAGACGCAGCCCGCGAAGGCGGTCTCGTATTCTAACAGAAACGACTATGGCAAATACGAATGTAAAAAGAGTAAAGACCTCTGACCTTGAGCTCAAGGACAGGCTGGTCGCCATCCAGAGGGTTACCAAGGTGACCAAGGGTGGTCGTCACTTCCGCTTTGCGGCCATTGTTGTCGTGGGCGACGAAAACGGTGTCGTCGGTTACGGCCTGGGCAAGGCCAACGAGGTTACCGCTGCGATTGCAAAGGGTGTCGAGGACGCGAAGAAGAATCTCGTCAAGATTCCCATCATCAACTCCACCATCCCGCACGAGCAGGAGTCCAAGTTCGGCGGTTCCCGCGTGTTCATGAAGCCCGCGGCCCCCGGTACCGGTGTCAAGGCCGGTGGTGCTATGCGTGCCGTGTTCGAGTCCGCGGGTGTGCAGAACGTTCTGGCGAAGTCCAAGGGTTCTTCCAACCCTCACAACCTCGTCAAGGCGACCGTCACCGCGCTCACCGAGATGCGTGACGCGTACACCGTCGCCGGTCTGCGCGGAGTCCCTATGTCCAAGGTATTCAACGGATAGGAGGAAGCGTTATGGCAAAGTACAGAATTACCCAGATCGTCAGCAGCAACGGCGAAACCAAGCGTCAGAAGGACAACCTTCGTTGCCTCGGCGTGCGCCGCATGCATCAGACCGTAGAGGTCGAGAAGACCCCCGTCTCCACCGGTATGGTGGCGAAGGTGGCCCACCTCTGCAAAGTTGAAGAAATTGATTAAGGAGGGTCCAACGATGAAACTTGAAAATTTGACTCCCGCTAAAGGTTCGACCAAATCCGTCAAGCGCGTAGGTCGCGGCCAGGGCTCCGGTAAGGGCGGCACCGCCACCCGCGGAACCAAGGGTGCGCAGGCGCGTGCCGGTTACGAACACAAGATTGGATTCGAAGGTGGCCAGATGCCGATTCAGAGGCGTCTTCCCAAGTTCGGATTCAAAAACCCCAACCGCGTGGAATATCAGGCCGTCAACCTGAGCTCCATCCAGGCCATCGCCGAGAAGAACGGTGCAGCTACCGTGAATCCCGATGATTTCAAGGCTGCCGGACTGGCCGCCAAGACCGACCTGGTCAAGGTGCTCGGCAACGGCGAGATCAGCCTGGCCGTCGAGGTGGTCGCCAACGCGTTCTCGAAGAGCGCCATCGCGAAAATCGAGGCAGCAGGTGGAAAGGCTACCGTAATCTAAGTAAAGTATGAAGTTCGTAGAGACTATCAAGAACATCTTCAAGATTGAAGAACTCCGTAAGCGGATCGTCTACACGTTGCTGCTGGTCCTGGTTTACCGTTTCGGCTGCTTCGTGGTGCTTCCCGGCATCGACGCTTCCATGCTCGCGGGGCTCCAGGGGAGCACGCAGGAAGGCCTTGTCGGCCTCCTGAACATGTTCTCCGGAGGTGCCTTCGGCAACGCTTCGATCTTTGCGCTGGGAGTGATGCCCTACATTTCGGCATCCATCGTCATCCAGCTGCTGGGTGTTTTCGTCCCTTATTTCCGCAAACTCCAGATGGAGGGCGAAAGCGGACGCAAGAAGATGAATCAGCTGACGCGTTATCTGACCATCCTGATCATCTGCATCCAGGCTCCCGCGTACCTTACTTCCATTCACTCCCAGATTCCCGGCGAGGCCTTCGTGGCCGTACGCAGGCTGGGTTGGAGCAGTTTTGTCTTCAACCTCGTCTCCACGGTTATCCTGATGGCCGGTTCGATGTTCGTGATGTGGCTCGGTGAGCGTATCACCGACCGCGGTATCGGCAACGGTATCTCCCTGATCATCATGATCGGTATCGTCGCGCGTCTGCCCTATGCCCTCGCAGCCGAAATCGGCGAGAAGGTGGCTGCCACCAACGGCGGTTTCCTCCTGCTGATTGTTGAGTTCCTGATCTGGTTCTTCGTCATCATCGCTGCGATCGCGCTCGTGCAGGCTGTCCGCAAGGTGCCTGTGCAGTATGCCAAGCGGGTGATCGGCAACCGCCAGTACGGTGGTGTCCGCCAGTACATCCCCCTCAAGGTCAATGCTGCCGGCGTTATGCCTATCATCTTCGCCCAGGCCCTGATGCTCTTCCCCATCCTGTTCTCGCAGTGGGATTCCACGCGCGGACTGGCTGCGACCCTGAGCAACTACACGGGTTTCTGGTATAACTTCATTTTCGCACTGCTCGTCATTGTGTTTACCTATTTCTATACTGCGGTCACCGTGAACCCCACGATGATGGCGGAGAATATCAAGCAGAATGGCGGGTTCATCCCCGGAGTAAAGCCCGGCAAGAAGACCGCGGAGAAGCTCGACTCCATCATGTCGAGAATCACCCTCCCCGGTGCCGTCTTCCTGGCCATGATTTCCATACTTCCGGCATTTGCGATGATTTTCGGAATCAACAACCAGTTCGCGAGCTTCTACGGCGGTACGTCGCTGCTGATTCTCGTGGGTGTCGTCCTGGATACGCTGCAGCAGATTGACAGCTACCTCCTGGTGCGCCACTACGACGGTCTGATGAAGACCGGTCGTCTGGTCGGACGTTCCGGTATGTAATTCCTAGCAAGACAAAGTAGGATGATTAAGCCCAAGACCGAAGAAGAGATCGCGCTGCTCAGGGAAAATGCACTCATCGTCTCCAAGACGCTGGGTGAGGTCGGCAAGGCAGTAGCCCCCGGTGTAACGACCGCGGAGCTCTGTAAGCTTGCCGACACCTGCATCCGTGATCACGGGGCCATTCCCAGCTTCCTCGGTTTCGAAGGCTTCCCCGCAGCCATTTGCGCGTCGGTGAACGATGTGGTGGTCCACGGTTTCCCGTCGGACTACGTGCTCCAGGAGGGCGACATCGTCACCACCGACATCGGCACGCTCTACAAGGGGTATAACGGCGATTCCGCGTACACCTTCCCCGTCGGGGAGGTGGACGCGAAAACGCAGAAACTCCTCGACGTGACGAAGGCGTCCCTGTACAAGGGCATCGAAGCGGCTGTTGCGGGTGCTCGCGTCGGCGATATCGGATACGCGGTGCAATCGTACGTCGAATCATTCGGTTTTTCCGTGGTCCGCGAACTCGAAGGCCACGGCATCGGCCGGGAGATGCATGAGAATCCGGGCGTGCCCAACTACGGGCGCCGGGGTCATGGTCCGAGGCTGATGGACGGAATGGTCATTTGTATCGAACCCATGGTCAATGCCGGGGGACGGGGTGTGTACCTTGATAAGAATCAATGGGCCGTCCATACCGCTGACCGCAGCAATTCGGCACATTTCGAACTGACGGTTGTTGTCCGTAAGGGCCACGCGGAGCAGTTGTCCACTTTCGATTTTATAGAGAAGGATGGCAAGATTAAATTTTAAAGTGTTATTTCTATGTCCAAACAAGTAGCGATAGAACAAGACGGAAAGGTGATCGAGACCCTTCCTAACGCTATGTTCAAGGTGGAACTCGAAAACGGTCACGTCCTGCTCTGCAACATCTCCGGAAAGATGCGGATGCACTTCATCCACATCCTCCTCGGAGACAAAGTGCGGGTGGAAATTTCACCTTATGATTTGACCAAAGGCAGAATATCTTTCAGATACAAATAAAAATTATCGATATGAAAGTCAAAACATCCAAAAGAAGCGCAGCGAAG